>Ga0209066_10000687_pt1 | contig 48341 bp, 28 predicted proteins | sample All_14_2_FD_187198 | JGI IMG/M metagenome (GOLD analysis project Ga0209066, IMG submission 187198) | Freshwater microbial communities in response to fracking from Pennsylvania, USA - Allegheny Zone_MetaG_DW_15 (SPAdes) (version 2) ... | reverse complement strand
GAATTATTTAATCTAATGTCAAAAGTATTATGAGAATCAATTTTTCACTTGGAAGAAAACTTTGTCTTTGTTTACTGATGCTTCAATTGCATCAAAGAATTCTTTTTTACTATTATCAGGAACGGAATCTAACGGAATAATTAGTTGTAATTCCTTGATGTAATCAAAGTAGATTGATAGTTGATGAATTTCCACTTTACGCAATCCACTGAAATAAATCAATTGTACATCACGATCAGCAAATACTATTGCCTTAGATGTTAATCCTATTCTAAAGGTATTACGTATGCTACCAAATAGAATGAAGATTAGATTGTCCGCTGTTGCAAACCAAAATGCAATTGCAGGTAAAAATGCTTCAGGACAAACTCGGTAAAGAGCCGTACCGACAAAACCAAAAACCAAAGCTTCCAACAAGGTATAAACAATAACTCTTTGCTTACGCTGTTTGCTTATTTGAACATTCCATTTGAACTTGGAAGTTTGTGTGATCAATCGCATGCCCATCCAACGTCGAATACTTCTTCTAAGATTGATAATTAATAAAATTAATCCCAAAACCAAGAAGGCTTCTTTGCGATAAGGTAGACTCGCTCCACTTACTTTTAGTATTTCAATTGGTAAATCGAATCCAACAAAAATAGCCAAGGCCATTGTTGGAAACAAGAAGAATAATAGGAGTGCGTTGAAGAATTTATTCATTCGGGATTTGCTTCAATTTCTTAATTAATGCTTCAATCTTCGCTTTCGACGCGTTGATTTTGCTTTCTACTTCCTTGCGTAATGCATCAGCGCCCTTTGATTTCGCAAAGAAGCCCAAATTATTCTCGTATTGAAGCATATCGCTCTTTAATTTATCAATTTGCTGACGAATTTCGAAACGTTCCTTAGAAAGCAATTTCCCAGCATCTGGACTTCCTTTCAAAGTCTCTAAGCGTGCTTCAAACATCACTTTTTCTTTTTCACCAGCTTCTAATTTCAATTTGCTGTAATGTTGGTCAATCGCTGTTTTGTAAGCATGGTAAACCGCATCCTTCTCCTTCATTGGAACTTTACCAACAGCATTAAACGCATTGGTAAATTCTCGTAAATCAGCCAACGATTTTTGCTTATCCTCTGAAGGAATGTAAGCCTCAATATTCTTGATAATTTCCTGCTTCGCCAATAAATTCGTTTCAAGTGCCTTGTCTTGCTCTTCAAAATGTTTTTGACGTGCATTGAAGAAAGAGTCACAAGCAGCACGGAACTCTGTCCACAACTTTTGCTCTAATTTCTGTCCAGCATGACCAACGTTTTTCCATTCTTTTTGCAAACGAATCAACTTCTCAGAAGTATCTTTCCATTCACTCGATTCTTTCAAGGCTTTCGCACTTTCAATGATTTTGCGTTTTGCATCTGCAACAACTGCGTATTTATCTTGAATGGTTGCGAAAAAAGCTTTTTTCTTCTCGAAAAAGATGTCACTTTGTGCACGGAAAGAAGTCCAAATCTCTTCATTTTCTTTACGTGGTCCAAAACCAATTGCTTTCCAACTTTCTTGGAATTTCAACAACTTTTCAGTTGCATCTTCCCATGCTTTAACTGAATCAGCTGAGATAGATTCTGCTACAAAAGCAGTTACTTCTTGCAATAATTCTTTTTTCTTATTTAGATTTTCTTGTAATGAAGTTCTTCTCTCATCGTAGTAATGCGTTACCTTTTCGTACAATGAACGAACAGTTTCCCAATACTTATTTTTAAGCGCTTCCCAATCTTCGTTGGTAACTGGACCTATTTCTTCCCATTCATTTTGCAAGCGCTTCAAAGCAACTTCTAAATCTTTAATTGAAGTTACATTTTTCAACTCCTCTAATTGCTGAACGATTTCTGCTTTTAATTGGTGGTTACGTTTTAAATCGTGGTCTTTCAACTCACGGTAAATCTTCATGTTATAGAAGAAAAGCTCTAATAGACGAGAATATTCTTTTTGAATTTCTTCGCGTTTTTCACGTGGGATGTTACCTATTTTCTTCCATTCATCATGAATTTCCTTGTAGGTTCCAAAGGCTGCACCAATATTCTCTTCGTTTTGAATAACGTCTTGTAACTTGTTTAACAAGAATTTTTTACGACGTAAGTTTTCAGATTCTTCGGCATTCTTGCTTTCAATAACCCCTTTACGTCTTTCCTTGTAAACATTGTAAACATCATAAAAAGCTTCTTTCAACGGCTTGAAATCTTTCGGCTCATAAGTTTCTCCGCGTTCTTGCGCCTCTAATTGTGCAACTTGCTCCTTGCGTTCTTCCTCTAGGATGTAATCCTCAAAGCGCGTTTTAAGCTCATTCACTTCTCTACTTACCGATAATGCATCTTCATGTTGCACTAATGTTTCTAATTCTCCGATGAAAGTATTTTTTTCCATGTCTCAGTTATTTTAGGATATTATCCTACAGTTTGTGTCATTTCGAATGCTGCCAAGTTGACAAATCGATCTATACGTAATTCTAATTCTAATTTTGTAATTTCTGTCAAACGCTCTGTACCAAATTTCTCCACACAAAACGAAGCCAATGCTGAACCTGCAATGATTGCACGTTTCATATTTTCAAAAGATGTATCATCTGTTGATGCAAGATAACCCATAAATCCTCCTGCAAATGTGTCTCCTGCTCCAGTTGGATCAAATACATCTTCCAACGGTAAAGCTGGTGCAAAGAAAATATGATCACCATGGAACAACAATGCACCATGTTCACCTTTCTTGATAATCAAGTGCTTTGGCCCCATATCGCGAATCACTTTAGCAGCTTTCACTAATGAATATTCTTTTGATAATTGGCGTGCTTCTTCGTCGTTGATGATTAACACATCAACCATTGCCATTGTTTTCTTCAATTCATCCAATGCAATATCCATCCAAAAATTCATGGTATCCATTGCAATTAATTTCGGACGAGTTTCTATACGTTCGATAACTGATCGCTGTACTTGGGGACTTAAATTTCCTAGCATTAAATACTCAGTTCCTTGATAACTTGCAGGAATAATTGGATCAAAATGCTCCAACACATTCAACTCTGTTACAAGTGTATCACGCGTATTCATATCGTTGTGATATTTTCCAGACCAAAAGAAGGTTTTTTCACCTTGTTTAATTTGAAGTCCTTCTAAGTCAACACCTTTTGCTTCCAATTGGTTTAACATTTCTTTTGGGAAATCTTCTCCAACAACAGCAACAATTCGCTGTTCCTTCATGAAAAAAGAAGAAGAAAGTGCAATATACGTCCCAGCACCACCGATAATTTTATCTGTTTTACCAAATGGTGTTTCAATCGCATCAAAGGCAACACTGCCTACAGTAAGTAAACTCATTTATTGATTTTTAATAGCACAAAGATAGTAGAAAGATTAAGAAAAACGATAAGTTTTCGGCTTCTGTGCGTGTGGTTTTGGAGAATTAAAAGTTTGGTAATATTGACATGAAAGCGAACATGGAACATAGAACATGGAGCATGGATTTCACGCTTTTAATTTGACTTTGTGTTTACTTTTCTCAAATTGTAACAAAACCGCACAATCGCACGTTAATAAGTTTACGTGTTTCCCTTTAATCACAAGGTAATCGGCGCTAATTTTAATCTGTAAATGAAGCAACGTCTTTTAAAAATAGCAAAGTGGTTTGCCATTTCGTTGGTCAGTATTTTTTTACTGATTACGGCCGCTTTGTATTTTTTTAAAGATGACATCTGCGGCGTTGTTATCGATGAGGTAAACAAACACCTAAAAGCACAAGTTTCTGTTTCGGATGTTGACCTCACTTTTTGGGGTTCTTTCCCCAATTTATCAGTCGATTTCAACAATGTCTTCATTCAAGACAGTTATGCAAAATCAACGAATCGAGATACGTTACTTTTTTCTGAACGTGTTCGCTTGAAATTCAATCCAATGGACATTTGGAATGAAAAATACAATGTAAAGTCCATTGAAATAAATCCTGGAACGATTCAATTGAAAGTGAATTCAAGTGGTGAAGTGAACTACGACATCATGAAACCAAGTGAGGACAGTACTTCTTCGCCCTTCAAATTTGAATTGGAAAAAGTTTTTCTAGATCAAGTTCGCTTTTCGTATGCAAATGAAGCAACGGCACAGACGTATCGTACAAAGGTGAATGAAATGGAACTGGAAGGACAATTCAGTGAAAAACAATTCGATATTCATGCGACAAGTAACTTGAAAGTTATAAAAGCCAAAAGTGGAGAGGTTACTTTGTTATCGAATCGTCCAGCTGCTTTTGATATTCAAGTGCAAGTTGACAAGGAGAAAGGTACTGTTGCTTTTCCGAATGCCCTGATTTATATTTCCAATTTGCCATTTGCGGTCAACGGAATTGTAAAACCTGAAACGTTCTCCTTCAATGTTAAGTCGAAGGACATTCAACTAGCCGATTTAGCCAACAATCTTTCTGTGCAGCAGGTGGATGATATAAAGAAATTTGAAGGCAAGGGGAAATTGAATTTCAACTTAGATATAAATGGTGAAATCAAATCGACAGAGCCCGCATTAATTGACTGCGAATTTGGAATCGACAATGGTAATTTGACCGAACCAGCAAAAAGAATCAATATTCGAGATATTCACCTTGAAGGAAAATACAGCAACAAAGGTGGAAGTGAAAAGGAGTTTTTAAAATTAGCGAATATTCGTTTTTCTACTGTGGGCGGACCATTCACTGGAGATGTGTTGCTTACGAAATTTGCAGCGCCCCATTTGGAAGGAAAGGCCAATGGTAATTTATCGCTGAATGTAGTGCATGCCTTATTTCGTTTGCCAGAAGTTGAAAACATTGAAGGGAATGTAAAAGTGCGAACCGATTTTGATATACAAGCTGTCCCGAGAGAAGATGAATCGCTCACCTACGATGTCAATAAATTGGAAGGTGATGTCGAAATGTCAAATGTCTTGGTGAAAATCATTGAGGACAAGCGTGTTTTTAAAAACATGAACGGTCGATTGTATTTACGCAACGATGAAGCTGGTTTGGAACACGTGACCTTAGGAATTGGTTCTTCTGATTTCGCAGTGGATGGAGTGTTCAAAAACATCATTGGATATTTGAAAGACGGCAGTGGATTAAATACTAACGTTCAATTGAAAAGTAATTTTGTTGATATCGCAGATTTGGGAACGACGTCGAAAGAAGAAAAAATTTCGGATGGTCGACAATTCGTGTTGCCAAACAACATCGATGCAAGTGTTTTCTTGGAAGTTGGGAAGTTGGTTTACGAAGGTCACACCTTCAAACGAATGAGTGGAAATATGGTCATGGGCAATCGAAAAATTCATTTCCCGACATTGTCTTTGAACAGTGCCGATGCAGATTTGAATGGGAATTTAACGATTGAAGAACGGAGTCCAGAGATATTTTATTTAACAACGAATGTTGCTACTAACAATGTAAACTTCAAATCACTTTTTAGAGAATGGAACAATTTCCGTCAAGAAGTTATTGGTGAAAACAATATTTCAGGAAAAGCACAGGCGAAGGTGTATTTAGAAGCTCCATTTGATTTGCGTTCTGGGGTGATTTCTAAATCCATCAAATCAGAAATTTACATTCGTGTCCAAGATGGACATTTGAAGAATGTAGATGCCTTCAAATCAATTACCGATAATTTACGTACCAGTTCATCAGCTAAATTGGCGATTGGTTCTAAGAACATTGCCTTATTAGAGAAAAAACTGCAAGACTTGAAGTTTGAAACTTTGGAAAACACCTTGATCATCCGAAATGGGAAAATGGAAATTCCACTGATGTCCATAAAATCAAGTGTTTTAGACGTGGATGTTTCAGGTAGCCACACTTTTACCAATCAAATTGATTACCGTTTTGCCTTCCGATTCCGTGACTTGAAGGAAGCAAATCAAGTATCAGAATTTGGAGAAGAAATTGACGATGGAACGGGTGTTATGGTTTTCATGCGCATGTATGGAGATTTGGATGATCCAACTATTGTTTGGGATAAAGAAGCGAAGAAAGATGTGGCTAAACAAAACCGTGAGGAGGCAAAGCAAGATGCGAAATCTATTTTGAAATCGGAGTTTGGCTTCTTTAAGAACGATTCAACGGTAAAGATTTACCATGAGAAAAAACAAGACAAAGAAACGCTTAAAATGCAATTCGGTCCAGAGGAAACAGAAAATCCAGCACTTATCGAAAAACCTAAAAAGGACTCCAAGTTGAAAAACAAACTTAAGGAAATGCAAGAGGAGGCAGACAAGAATAAGAAAGAGAAGGTAGAGTGGGAAGTTGATTAGGCATGAGGCGATAGGCATCAACAATCTTCGTATTTTTGTGCTTTAAACACACACAATATCCAATGCACAAACATACCAACGCACTTAGTGAAGAGTCATCACCGTATTTATTACAACATGCACACAACCCTGTAAATTGGGTGCCATGGTCGGATGAGGTTTTCGAACAAGCCAAGAAAGAAGATAAATTGGTACTGGTGAGTGTGGGTTATTCGGCTTGCCATTGGTGTCACGTCATGGAGCATGAATGTTTTGAGGACGAGGAAGTCGCTGCTTTGATGAATGCGTATTTTATCAACGTGAAAGTAGATAGGGAAGAGCGTCCAGATGTTGACCAGGTATATATGACTGCGGTTCAATTGATGACGCAAAAAGGTGGTTGGCCATTGAATTGCTTTACATTGCCTGATGGACGACCAATTTATGGCGGAACTTATTTTCCGAAAGATCAGTGGATGCACATTTTGAAATCATTGGTGCACACCTTTAAAAATGATCGGGAACGCGCTACGGAATATGCCGCCCAATTAGCAGAAGGTATTTCAAAAAGTGAATTAATTGAACACCCAACTGATTTTTCTGATTTTCAAGAAGAGAAATTACATGAATTGGTCTTGCGTTGGTCGCGCAATTTCGATCGAATGGAAGGTGGTTCATCCCGTGCACCTAAATTTCCGTTACCGAATAATTACGATTTCTTGCTGCAATATGCGGTTCAATTTGAAGACGAAAAGGTCTTGAAACATGTTGAGTTGACACTCGATAAAATGGCGTTGGGTGGAATTTATGATCAAGTAGGTGGCGGATTTACACGTTATTCAGTTGACATGATTTGGAAGGTTCCGCATTTCGAAAAAATGCTGTACGATAATGGACAATTGATTGGATTATACGCAAGAGCTTATTCGTATTACAAAAAACCTTTGTACAAGCGCATCGTTTTTCAAACGCTCGAATGGTTGCAACGCGAAATGCAAACACCAGAAGGTTCTTTTTACAGCGCATTGGATGCCGATAGTGAAGGCGATGAAGGAAAATTTTACTGCTGGAATCCAAGTGAATTGAAGTCGATTTTAGGCGATGCCGATTTTGCTTGGGTAAAGGATTTCTACAATGTCAACCAACTAGGGTTTTGGGAAGAGGATAAATACATTCTTCTGCGCACCGAATCTGATCTAGTTTTTGCCGCTAAAATGAAGTGGACTTTAGCAGAATTTGAGGATAAAATCGCAAAAGTAAATCAAAAGTTACTAGATGAACGCACACACCGAGTTCGTCCAGGCTTAGACGATAAATGTTTGACTGCATGGAATGCCATGACCTTGAAAGGCTTGTGTGATGCCTACAAAGCTTTCGGTGAGGAAGAAATACTGCAGTCAGCAAGAAAGATTGCACGTTGGTTGGTCAGAACGCAAATGACTCAAGATGGAAAGCTGTGGAGAACGGCTAAAAACGGTGTTTCCAAAATTCATGGATTCTTAGAAGATTATGCGCATACCATTGACGGATTGATTGCGTTTTACCAAATTACCTTTGAGAAGGAGTGGTTAGATAAAGCAAATGTACTTTGTGAGACTGTTTTGAATGAATTTCATGATGAGCAATCTCAGATGTTCTTTTATACCTCAACAGCCAACCAGTTGATTGCGCGGAAAATGGAAATTAATGACAACGTTTTGCCTTCGAGTAATTCGGTAATGGCCCGCAACTTATTTTATTTGGGACAATTGTATTACAAACCAGAATTCATCAAAATTGCCCACCAACAACTAGCCAACATTTACGATGGAATGGAGCAGTATGGTTCTGGATATTCCAATTGGGGAATGTTATTACTCGATGTAACGCGAGATTTTTATCAAGTGGCCATATTGGGAGATGAAGCACTTGAAAAGAGTAGGGAATTGCAAAAATTCTATTTACCGAACACTGTTTTTGCAGGTGGAATTTCAGCCAATTTACCAATGCTTCAAGATAAAGCAGGTACAGAAAACACTACCGTTTTTGTATGTTACGATGGCACCTGTTTATTGCCAACAACGGAGGTAAAGGCTGCGCTTCAATTGATGATTCGAAAATAGGCTTAATGTTATTCAATGTGAAGTCTTCATAACATTTCAGAATAAGTGTACCCAAAACACATCTTTTAGCGTTTTTTGTAGTGTGAAAGTCATTCTCTATTTTCTTTTAATCATTTCAACAAGTGTTTTTGGGCAAATGCTCGATAACAGAAATGGTCTTGCCTTTACGGATAAACCATTTTTCGATTCAGAGTTTATTCGAATTAACAAAGTGGAATCCTTGAATGGGCGCTTCACCTATAAAAAGCCGGGCGATATCATGCGAAATACGGAGTATGCTTATGTGTATTCCTTCGATTCACTAGGTCGTTTGATTTCTACATTCGAGACCCGAAAAGACGATGGTACGGTTGATACAACTTGGAACAAATACATATATAACAATCAGAATTTAGTAGTTGAACATAAACGAGGAGATGGTAAAGGTTTTACTTCCACTTTGTATGGCTACGATGAAAAATACCGTGTCATAAGCGAAAGTTTTGTCCGTGAATACGTTGATTCCTTGGGTGTTTTACAACGAACGATTTTGAATGCAGAAACCATGAAGTATGAAGAATACGATGGTCAAGTAAAGAAAACCGTTTACAACAGTTATGGTTTACCGTATCTTCAGGAATTCAGTTTTTACAATGAATTGGGTTATTTAGTCGAACGAACGGAGCGATTAATGATGACCTCTCGAACGAGTAAAATTACCTATGAGTACAATGAAAAGGGACTGATGTCTTCCATTAAAACAATCGTTGGTGATCAAGAAGTACCTTCCGAAGAAACTAAATTTTTGTATGATGAGCATGGCAACTTGCAGGACAAGCATTACTACCGTGATGGTGTTTTTATAACAGAAATTGAAATGCTCTACAATGATCGTAGTATGTTGTTGACGTATGTTTTAACCCGTGACGTTGCAACCAATTTTATTATGATTCTCAACTTTAAGGAATACGATTTCTTTTAGGAATCATGAATCCCGAACCACCAATCCTGAATTCAGAATTCAAAGTATTTTCGCTTTGAGTCTTTCGTAAATCCAAATTATTGGAAGTAGCATTGCATAGTTGTAAAACAAATCTTCAACAGGAATTGTAAGAATTCTAGGTCCCATGATATGGTCAGCACTGTACCAAACGATAGGTTCATCGGTCACTGCTCCAGTTAATATTCCGTTTACAATAAGAAAAGGAATAATTGCAACGAGGTAGGTAAAAGCGAAATCACCGTACCAGCTAACGCGTTGAATAAAGTAAATACCGACTGTTAAAATAGCAGTAATGATACATGCACTTGCAGTGTACCAATTATCCATGTTGAGAGTACCGAATAGAAAGCCAGCGAAGGTGAATGCGAAAGCAAAGAAGTGACCTAGTTTATGCACTTTTCGCTGCGGAAAATAAGCTTTCAACACTTCATAAATAAATACACAAGCATAAGGTACAACCAAGAAAAATAATACTTCTTCAAGTGGAAGGTCACCAAGAAAAACACCTGTTAAGTAGGTACGATTAAATCCCCAAATTCCTGCTTGAGTAAATAACTGGTCCCAAGAAATAAAAGCAAACGCAACAATAAGGATTGCAGGGAAAAGTGCTTTCCAATACGTGTAGAAATGTACTTTTTTATCGAAACTCAGGAAAAAAGGTCCAGTAACAGTACCTAGAATCACCCATAAGTATAAACTCATGCTTTGGTGTGTTTAGCAGCAAAGGCTTTTTTCGCTTCTATGTAATATCTTCTTGGAACTATCAGCATTCCAAAGCATTCACCATCTTCCTTACCTCTGTATTTGTGGTGAACTTTATGTGCTTTACGAATGGCCATGAAATAAGGGGTGTCAATATCGCGTAACCATTTAAATCTGCGATGAATGTAAACATCATGTACAAGAAAATAAGCAAAGCCATAGGCCGCAATTCCGTAACCAATCCAGACTGCCACATAGTTGTTATTCATCATGCCCAACATGATACACAACCATGAAGGGATTGCGTAAATCAAAAAGAAAACATCGTTTCGTTCGAAAAAGCCAGGTTCTTCCATATGATGATCTTCATGAAAATACCACATGGATCCATGCATCACAAATTTATGTGTTGCCCAAGCCATGAACTCCATAATGAAGAAAGTAATTATTAAAACGAAAGGTCCCCACCAGTACATATCAAAACACGTTTAGGATAATAAAGAAAATTGTTAAAATGATAAACAAGGAAGTAAATACTTTGTTCGTTTCAACGATTTTCCATCGGAAGTAAATATAGTGTAAAGGCAAAGAAATTGCAAACCAACACACATAATTATAAAAGGGAATTTCACCTTTCCAATGCCAAAAATCACTTGAAATAGCAACAGGTTCCATCAGAAAATCTAAGCCTGTCATTAATAAGGCGGCAAGAATAGCTTTAACGATTGCATTCGCCTGAACTGTGTTGATGATGGAGGCAGATGAAACAACCAGTATTCCCCAATTCAATCCAATTACATAAGGCACACCGTCGATTTTAGGACCTAAATTCTTACCATACCAGTAATCACCGAAGAGCCAACCCGTTTTGGTTCCAATCCACTCGGCAGTCATTCCAGTTAAAAAACAGAGTGCAAGGAAAAAAAGAAAATTTAAAAAGTCTTTTTTACGCGCCAATAATACGACCGTTGTCGAGAGTACTAAATTGAAAAAAGAAAGTGCTAAGAATTGATTCCTAAAGGCAGGTAGAAGAATACCGACCGTTCCAACTGTATAAAAGATGATCAGGATGCCGATGAGCAAGTTTTCTTTGTGTTTTCCCTGAAGGTATTTCGAGATAGCCATATTTTCAGAACAACTGAATTTTTAGAAAGTTCACTTTATGCGACCGTCAATCGTATTTTGAATAGTTTCATCTAAACTTCTGAAAGTGAAACCTAGTTCTTTTTTTATTTTACTGCTGTCGTAAGTCATTACATTAAATGCGCTATTGGCAGTTTCTCTGGTGATTGCTGCTGCATTTCCTCTGAATTTGGAGAGAAGCCATGACAGTCTCCATGTTAGTCCAAGTACCCATCTGGGCGTATTAATGGTTGGTGGATTTTTACCCATTTTCAAGGCGATTTCAGTAAAAAGCTTCTTAAAAGGCACGTTTTCGGCAACACAGAGAAAACGTTGATTTTTATTATCACTAGTTGCTAATTTTACCATGATTTCTGCAACATCTCTTGCATCGACAACACCGTTTTGTCCAGGGGTATAAAACCTCAAACCTTCGTCGAGTGTTCTAAAAATCGTCAATGAACTTTCATCCCAGTTTCCAGCCCCAAAAAGAACAGATGGATTAACAATAACACAATCTAATCCTTCTTCAACTCCTCGCCAAACTTCTTTTTCAGCCGAGTATTTTGAAATGGAATATCCACTTGTTAGAGGAGATTGCTTCCACTTTGTTTCTTCTGTAACAGTTTCAAATGATTCACCACCCGTTGCTGCTGTTGAACTAACGTAACATAATTTTTTCACGCCTGCATCCATCGCACAATTCACCACATTCGCAGTTCCTTCTCGGTTGATTTTCATCATTACTTCGAAGTCGCGTTTTGAAAAGGAAACCAGTGCCGCACAATGATAAACAAGTTCTATTCCTTGCATTGATTCATCTAAAACGGGTATGTCCAGAATATCACCTTCGAACCATTCAATCAGTTGAAATGGGTTTTGCCAATTTTCCTTGAAATAGTATTGAAATACTTTTTGAACTTGATCGATGCGACTTTTGTTACGGTAAAGTGCTCGCACCCGTGTGTTATTGCGTGTGAGTTCAACCAATAAATGACTTCCTAAAAGTCCAGTGCCACCAGTAACAAGAATCATACGGTAAAATTACAATGTTTTAAGAGATAACATTTAGTTTTAATCAATGTTTAATTCAATCGCTGGATCCCAATAAAGCGTCTTAAAATTGACAACTTGATCATTGACAACTTCAATACCTTCAGATTTTAGTTTTTCCTCCATTAGGGTAGGTGTTCCAAAGTGCATTTTACCCGTCAATAATCCCTGACGATTAACCACGCGATGTGCCGGAATTCCCTCAATTTTGTGTGATGCATTCATCGCCCAGCCAACCATACGACTTGATCGAGCACTTCCTAAATACTTGGCAATTGCACCGTATGATGTTACCCTTCCTACCGGAATCAACTTGACTACGGCAAAAACATTTTCAAAAAAGTCAGCGTGTTTGTCATTGATTGATTTGATCATGCTGTAAAACTAAAGAAATTAAATTTGTCTAAAATTGAAAAAATGAAATCGTTCTACACAATTGGACTGCTAATTTTATCTACTATTTTCATATTAAGTTACTAGACTGCTTTTTTGATCCTAATTATTGGATTCTAAACATTTTATAGTTTATAAACAAATCTCATTTTTTAATTAACATAACGTCAAAGTCTCGTCGATTTTCCTAATTTGGTCTTGCTAAAACGATTAAACTATGAAAACAAACTGGAAACTGAGTTTGCTAGCTCTCCTATTACTAGCATTCTCAAAAGCTTCGTATTCCCAAGAATATGTCGAAATGATGCGAGATCCGAATGTCAACTTTTATGATGTTCAAGCCTCTTTTAATGCTTATTGGGCTGACCGTCCAATGGAAAAAGGAAAAGGATATAAAGCCTTCCGTCGTTGGGAAGCATACATGGAACCTCGTGTTTATCCTACTGGTAATATGACTTTGCCTAGTATGACCTATGAAAATTTCCTTGCGTGGGAAACTCAACAGGCCAATTCGGGAGTTCCCAAATCAGTTGCTGGAAACTGGTCTGCATTAGGTCCAATTGGAAAACCAACTGGCGGTGGTGCAGGAAGAGTAAACTTTATCCGTTTTGATCCTACCAATTCAAACAATATGTTCTTAGGAACACCTGACGGTGGATTATGGAAATCAACAAATGGAGGTACAAGCTGGACTACAAATACAGATCAATTAACCGTTATTGGTTGTACTGATATTGTTATAGATCCTACAAATACGCAGAAAATGTTTCTTGCTACAGGCGATGGTGATGCTGGCGATTCGTTTTCCATTGGTATTTTAAAAACTACAGATGGTGGTGCAACATGGGTGCCTACTGGTTCGGCAACCGTGACATGGACGGCAAGTCAGGGAAGAACCTTGAGTCGTATGCTTATCAATCCGAACAATCCTCAAATTATCATGGCATTTGGTAGTAACGGTATTTATCGTTCAACGGATGGTGGTACCACTTGGACTCAGCCTGCTGGTTCTTTCAACGGTGTCATGGATGCTGAATTTAAACCAGGTGATCCAAATACAGTTTATGCTGCAGGAACTGTGTTTAAAAAATCAACCGATGGCGGTGCAACATGGACTACAGTTTCAACTGGATTAACAGGAATTGGTCGATTGGCAATTGCTGTAACTCCTGCAGATCCAACTTACGTTTATGTACTTGCTGCCCGTGGATCGGATTCTGGGTTTTTAGGACTTATTCGTTCAACGAATAGTGGTACTTCTTTTACAACTCGAATGGCATCAACTGCTTCGAATAATATTTTAGGTTGGGATAATGGAGCTGATGCCGGAGGTCAAGGTTGGTATGATCTTGCAATAGCAGCTTCTCCCACTAATGCTGAGGAGGTTTTCACCGGTGGTATTAACATTTGGAGAAGTACGAATGGTGGGACATCATTTACTTTAAATGCACACTGGTATGGTGGTTATAGCAAACCATACGTTCATGCAGATATTCATGATTTAGTATTTCTTCCAGGTTCTGGTACAACTCTATACTCTGGTAACGATGGGGGTATATTTAGAACGACTAACAATGGTACAAGCTATACTGATTTATCTTCAAATTTGGTAATTGCGCAGCAATACAGAGTTGGTAACTCGGCAAGCAGTGCGACTTTGCTTGTCACGGGGCATCAGGATAACGGAACAAATAAAATGAATGGTACAACATGGTCCCAAATTTATGGTGGTGATGGAATGGACTGTTTTATCGACCGAACAAATAACAACAACATCTTTGCTTCTTATACGAATGGTGATTATTCTCGTTCAACGAACGGGGGTGGAGCATGGACTTCCATTAATACAGGTTTACCTGCTGGAGACTGGGTGTCGCCATGGCATCAGGATCCTGTAACAGCAACTACGCTTTATGCAGGAGGACGATCCGCACTTTATAGAAGTACCAATTCAGGAACTAATTGGTCAGCACTTGGAACTCCAACAGGTTCTGGAAATATTACTGAATTTGTCATTTCTCCAAGTAACAATCAAATAATCTATTGTATAAAAAGTGGTGCCAATGCGGTGTCTAAGTCAACTAATGGTGGAACAAGTTTTACATCTGTTTCAACTGGTTTGCCAACCGGAGTGATGCCAACTGGAATCGCTGTTTCTAATACAGATCCTAATATTGTATTTGTAACTTATTCAGGATATACTGCTGCGAGTAAAGTCTATAAATCAACCAATGGAGGTACTTCATGGACAAATATTTCAGCAGGTTTACCAAACCTACCTGTGAACTGTATTGTTTTTCAAAACGGATCTGCAAATGATGGCATTTACATCGGTACAGACGTTGATGTATTTTACAAAGATAATTCAACGGCTTGGGTGTCTTTTGACACAGGTTTACCAAATGTTTCTATTCGTGATCTTGAAATATACTATGCAACAGGTCGCTTAAGAGCTGCAACATTTGGAAGAGGAACATGGGATAGTGATTTGTATACATCAACACCAGCTGTTCCAGTAGCACAATTTACTCCATCTGCAACAACAATTTGTGCTGGACAATCTGTTACTTTTACAAACACTTCAACTGGTTTGCCAACTTCATACTTATGGACTTTTGCTGGTGGAACTCCGGCTACGTCAACAGCTACAAATCCAACAGTTACATATAACACAGTTGGAACTTACACTGTTGCATTGACTGCGACAAATGCGAGTGGGTCAAATACTAATACACAAACAAATTTAATTACAGTTGTTACGTCAACTGGTGTTGCTTTACCATTATCAGAAGGCTTCACTTCAGCAACTTTTACTCCAACTAATTGGACTTCAACAAATACAGATTTAGGTGCAACAACATGGGCGCGAAGTGCAACAGTTGGATTTGCACCAACAGCTGGTAATAGTATGTTTTTTGATAATTATTCTTTTGATGATTCAGGAAATCAAGATGAGGTAAGAACACCGAAGTTGAGTTTTACTGGATTAACTTCTGCACAAATGACCTTTGATGTTTCTTATGCACCATACGATGCAGCAAATTTTGATGGATTGGAGGTTTTGGTTTCCACAGATTGCGGATTGAATTATACATCTGTTTATTCAAAGTCAAATACTGTGCTTGCAACATCTGCAGCAACAACAGCATCATTTGTTCCAACACTTGCAACTCAATGGAGAACAGAAACAATTGATTTGAGTGCATATATTGGTCAGTCGAGCGTCACTTTAGCTTTCCGAAATTTGGCAGGTTATGGAAATAACTTGTATGTTGATAATATCAATATTACAGGAGTTTTAGCACCAAGTGTTCCTGTGGCAAGTTTTACGTCATCACCTTCTAGTCCAGTTTGTACAGGACAAACAGTAACCTTTACCAATACATCCTCAGGGTCACCAACATCTTATTCTTGGACCTTTACAGGAGGTACGCCTGCAACTTCAACTCTTGCAAATCCTACTGTGACATATGCAACTGCGGGAACTTATACCGTTGCTATGACTGCAACGAATGGTGCTGGTTCAAATACAACAACACAAACGAACTACATTTCAATAGATGCAATTCCTGCAACTCCAGGCACAATATCTGGAGGATCTACAATATGTTCTGGTGCAACTGGGAATGTTTATTCCATTACCGCTGTTCCTGGAGCGACAAGTTATACGTGGACTGCGCCAGCTGGAGCAACAATTACGGCTGGTCAAGGTACAAATTCGGCAACAATTACGATGGGAGCAACATCAGGTAACGTAACAGTTACGGCGACAAATTCATGTGGTACTTCACCTGCTGCAACGAAAGCTGTTACAATAAATTCAACCCCAGCAACACCAGGTTCAATATCTGGAACAGCAGCCGTTTGTTCTGGTTCATCTGGAAATGTTTATTCGATTACCGCGGTTCCTGGAGCAACAAGTTATACTTGGACTGCACCAGCTGGAGCAACCATTACTGCGGGTCAAGGAACAAACTCAGCCACAATTACACTGGGTTCAACTGCAGGAAATGTTACCGTAACTGCTTCAAACACATGTGGAACTTCTGCAGCTGTAACGTTTGCTGTAGCAATTAACACGGCTCCAGCTATTCCAGGATCAATTACTGGTTCATCAAGCGTTTGTGCCGGTTCTACAGGTAATAGTTATTCAATTATTACAGTTCCTGGAGCAACAAATTATACATGGTCAGTGCCAGCAGGAGCGAGTATTACAGCTGGTCAAGGTACGACAGTAGCTACGATTAATTTAGGTGCAACTTCAGGCAATATAACTGTGACAGCAACTAATGGCTGTGGAACATCTGCTGCTAGTATAGCTGCAATTACCGTTAATGCTATTCCTTCTGCTCCTTCAGTTTCAGTTGTAAATAACTGTGGGAATTCAGTATTGACTGCTTCAGGCGCAGGATCATTTACATGGTCAACTGGAGCAACAACTGCATCAATTACGGTTCCTGCAGGTACATTTACCGTTACGCAAACTGTTTCAGGATGCACGAGTACAAGTGCGTCAGGAATTGCTAACCCAACGCCGGGTCCTGCGGTACCAACTTTGACAGTAACAAACAATTGTGGTAATTCTGTTTTAACAACAACGGCAGCAGGAACATTATTATGGTCAACGGGTGAATCAACTGGTTCAATTACTGTAACTACTGCTGGAAATTATTCTGTTTCACAAACAGTTGCTGGTTGTTCAAGTGCTCCTGGTTCGATTACAGCTGCGCCTTTAACAATTCCTACAGCGCCAGTTGTGAATGTAATAGACAGTTGTGGAATTTCGTTATTGTCAGCAAACACATCTGGAACAGTTCTTTGGTCAACTGGAGCAACAACACCTTCTATTTATGCAAGTGCTGGAACGTATACCTTAACTCAAACCGTGGGAGGTTGTACGAGTCCAATTCAAACAGCCATTGCTACTCCGTTTGTTGGACCAGCAGTAACCTTTACACCATTGGCAGATGTTTGTATTAATACACCAGCATTTAGTTTAAGTGGTGGATCGCCAGCAGGGGGAACATATAGTGGAACAGGGGTGACGGCAAATCAATTCGATCCAAGCGTTGCTGGTTATGGAACGATTACTATTACCTACTCATATACAGATGGTAATGGCTGCGCAGATCAAAGTCAACAAACAATTGTCGTTGGTTGTGCGGGAATCGAAGATTTAGCTGCTTCAAATGCTTTAATATACCCTAATCCGACCAATGGAATTTTCACAATTTCCACTGCAAGTGAGGTGATTTCGTCTGTTTCAATTTATGATGGAGCTGGAAAGTTGGTGGCGATTATGAATAATGATAAATTAACCAATGAAATGAATATTGATCTTTCTTCGTTTGCTCGAGGAGTATATTCATTAGAGTTACAATCAGAAAAATCAATAGCTAGAAATAGAGTTATTCTAGTTGATTAATTGATTCAATAGTAAATAAAAAAGAGCGGTTTCAATTTTGAAACCGCTCTTTTTGTATAAAATATTGTCAGTTGTTATTCAACTGTCACTGACTTAGCTAAATTTCTTGGTTGATCCACATTACATCCTCTCATTACTGCAATATGATAAGACAATAATTGGAAAGGGATGGTAGCCAACAATGGAACTAAATGCTCGTCTGTTTCTGGTATTTCAATCACGTGATCAGCAATTTCTTTTACGTTTTCATCACCTTCAGTTACGATTGCGATAATTTTCCCTTTTCTAGCTTTTACTTCTTGAATGTTAGAAACAACCTTTTCATAAGAAGTGCCTTTCGTAGCGATAACAAAAACAGGCATTTCTTCATCAATTAACGCGATAGGACCGTGTTTCATCTCTGCTGCAGGGTAACCTTCGGCATGGATATAAGATATTTCTTTCAGTTTTAATGCGCCTTCCAAAGCTACAGGGAAAGAACTTCCTCTTCCTAAGTATAAGGCATTGGTGGCATCTTTGTATTTCAAGGCAATTTCCTCGATGATATCATTCTTATCTAATACACGTTTCACTTTATCAGGAATTGCTTCCAATTCAGCTAAAAGTGTATGGAATTTAGATTCACTTAAAGTTCCTTTTTTATGCGCCAATGAAAGTGCCATTAATGTTAGCACGGTTACTTGGGCAGTAAAAGCTTTGGTTGAAGCAACACCTATTTCTGGTCCAGCATGTGTATAAGAACCAGCATCTGTTATTCTTGAAATAGAAGAACCAACAACATTACAGATCCCAAGAATGGTCGCACCTTTTGATTTTGCTAATTCAAGTGCTGCCATCGTATCTGCTGTTTCTCCTGATTGCGAAACGGCAATTACGACATCATTTTCATTGATGATAGGATTTCTGTAGCGGAATTCACTTGCATATTCTACTTCAACGTTGATACGAGCTAAATCTTCAAATAAATATTCCCCCACCAAACATGCGTGCCAAGAAGTTCCACATGCCACCATTACAATTCGCTGTGAGTTAATGATTTTTTGCTCGTAATCTTTAATTCCACCAAGAGAAACCCAGCCCTCTTCAGCATTCAATCGACCTCTAAAACAGTCGCGAATAGATCTTGGTTGTTCATGGATTTCTTTCAACATGAAATGCTCATAGCCACCTTTTTCAAGTGCTTCCAATTGCAATTCTAATTGTTGAATGTATGGTGTTTTTTCTTGATTTTTTATATTGACGATTTTCAATCCATCGTTAAGATCAACGATTGCAATCTCTTCGTCTTCTAAGTAAACTACTCGTTTTGTGTACTCAACAATTGGAGTTGCATCAGAAGCAAGGTAAAAATCGTTATCTGTTCCAATTCCCACTACAAGAGGGCTACTTTTACGCGCAGCAACCAATTGATTTGGATTGTCTTTAGTCATTACGACAATTGCATAGGCTCCAACGACGTTTAACAGTGCTAAACGCACAGCTTCCGCCATTGTGACATTTTCATTTTTACGGATATCATCAATTAAATGAACCAGTACCTCGGTATCTGTTTCACTTCTGAATTCATATCCGTTATTGATTAAACCTTTTCTTAATGTATCGTAATTTTCAATAATACCATTATGAATTAATACGATGTCCTTTGAAGTTGAATAATGAGGATGTGCATTCACATCGTTTGGCGCACCATGAGTTGCCCAACGTGTATGTCCAATTCCTGCATGACCTTGTAAATCAAAATTTGCAGCATATTCTTCCAAATTAGAGACTTTTCCTTGTCTTTTGTACAGATTAATTTCACCGTCATGTAACAATGCAATTCCAGCACTGTCATAACCGCGATATTCTAATCTTTTTAAGCCTTTTAAGACAATTGGATAAGCTTCTTTTTTCCCGATATAAGCAACTATTCCACACATATAAATTAATATTCGGTATAAGTAATTATTAATTGAGGTCTTTTCTTGTTTGTTGTATTTTGTCCATTAAATACAATTCGATCAGCAGACGTTATAAAATATCTTGGTGAAAAAATCAATTCTGAATTTGGCGTATTTCCTGTAACAACTGCTTGGATATAAGTTCTCAAATCTGCTTTGAAATGCTTTTTGAATTCATCATATGTTGCTAATATCCCAATGCTCGTTAATCCATTTGGATCAGTAGATGGTCGGTTTGCAACTGAAAGATCAAACCCAGGAGCATATTTCGTCCCAGTTTGATATTGTACTGGTAAATATAGTTCAGCTTTGTGAATCACTGTTTTCTTATTGAAATTTGCCAAACCAGGAATTTGAACAACTGCACGACTTTTGAAAGCCTGAGCATAATATTCAACCATTCCAGTTACAGTATCATTAATGACAGTTTGAACAGGTTTTCCGCTATTATCTATCTCAACATGGTTGAAATCTATACACGAAGTATTGATGACAAAATCATATTTCTTTTGACTACCATCTTGTGTATAGTAAATAGTCATTTTAGATAAAGGGTCATTCAAATTGAAATAAAAAATTCCACCATTACCGCTTGATTGTGGACCATTAGTTGTTTTAACTCTTAATCCTTTGAAAAACTCCAAGAACGCATCATTGGAAGCGAAAGAAGTTCCCGTAGTAGCTTCTGCTATTAAATCAGTAGCTAAAGAATTTTTTAAACGTATTCGTAATTGCGTTTCAACAGTATCTTGTCCTATTACTGTCACGGCAGAAGGATCAGGAGTTATTGTCTCATAACCAGGCTCAATCAAATTCGTGCTTGACGTTGTTAAAGTTGAAAATGCATAATACATTGAGTCAGTATCTAATGATTCTGTAATCTCATTCACTTCTAAAGTCAAGGGATTCAAATCACCGTATTGTCCAGCATATTCCAATCCTAGAATTAAACTATCTACTACAATCGTCCCACCGCTAAAATTTGGATTTACTCCTGAAAGACGCAGTTGAGTGTAGAAACTTGCATCCATTTCACCAAATTTAGGATCATTGTAATTTCCTAAGACAGCGTATACGGGATCTTTCGTAATAACAGAATCATCTTCAATCGTAAAAGTGATTAATTCAAAAGTGTCAACATTATTAGAATTCAATAATTCATTTGAATCTAAATTGTTCAATCCTAAATTAGTGTCCTTTTTCTTGCAAGAAGCGATTAAAAAAAGTGCTAATAAAAAAGTAGCGGAAAGTGTAAATACCTTCCGCCACGAATTACGTTGTATACGATTCATATTATATGAGTACGGTTTCTTCAATTACTTTATCAAAAAACTCTGACAATGCTTTAGTTTGCTGTTCTTCTGGGACAAAATCTAATTTCAAGCATGTTGCTTCATTAAAAATTGTACGTAACTCTGGACTAATGTTTTCACTACCAACGTTTATTCCGTCAGCATATTTTGCAATCACACGAGTAAGGTTCTCATAACTTGTGTCATCCTTGAATTGAGCAACTATTTCATCATCAAAGCCGTCAAATTTAAGTTTTTCCGAAAATCGAGAATCCCAATCTTTGTTAAACCCTTCTTCATAAATACTATAAACTACTTTCGTGTCAGCAAAATGAGGGTCTTTGCTATACAATTTCTTGATATAAAGCGCCATTAATGATGTCATCCAGCCGTGACAGTGAATAACATCTGGTTGCCAACCTAATTTTTTAACTGTCTCAAGCACTCCTCTGCAGAAAAACATTGAGCGTTCGTCATTGTCTTTATAGTAATTGCCATCCTCATCAGTTAATGTGCATTTTCTTTTGAAGTACTCATCGTTGTCGATAAAGTAAACTTGCATTCTTGCAGATGAAATTGATGCAACTTTGATAATCAAAGGGTGATCCGTATCATCAATAATTAAGTTCATTCCTGATAAGCGAATCACTTCATGAAGTTGATGCCTTCTCTCATTGATGCATCCGAAACGAGGCGTAAATACTCGAATTTCTTTACCCGCCTCTTGCACCCCTTGAGGAAGTGTTCGTGCATTGTGTGAAATTTCGGATTTTGGTAAAAATGGGAAGATCTCTTGCGAGATAAAAAGTATTTTCTTTTTCTCCATGAATTTTATATTCGTAAAAACACTACAAAAATATAGAAAAAAAAGCGCAACTTCAACAAAAAGGAATAGTTTTGTCCGCTTACGTCAAAATGACACATGGACGGTAGAACTGTTTTTACTTCACGACAAGAAATTGAACTAGCTATTTCAGCAGCAAGGTTGCATGGGAAAAGTATTGGTTTTGTACCAACAATGGGGGCTCTGCATGAAGGGCATATTGCTTTAGTTAAAAGAGCGGTGCTAGAATGTGAGTATGTTGTCGTTAGTATTTTTGTTAATCCAACCCAATTTAATAACCCAAAGGACCTCGAACTTTATCCTCGAATGTTAGAGAAAGATGTCGATATGTTGAAGGATTTCAATAATGTCGTTGTTTTTGCTCCAACTGTCGATCAAGTTTATCCGTCAAATGACACATTTCCTGGCGTTGATTTGCAAGGATTAGATGCTGTTTTGGAAGGAGAATTCAGACCTGGTCATTTCCAAGGTGTTGTTCATGTTGTTTACAATTTCTTTCAAATCGTTCAACCTGATTTTGCTTATTTTGGATTAAAAGACTTTCAACAGGTTGCCGTTATACAACACATGGTTCGTCAACTTGAATTGAAAGTAAAAATTGTTCCTTGTCCAACACTTCGTGAAAAAAGTGGTTTAGCAATGAGCAGTCGAAATTTGCGTTTATCTGAGCAAGAAAAAATTGATGCCCTCATTATATATCAAACCTTAAATGCTATGGTGCTAAAAGCATCTGAGTTGACACCGAATCAAGTAGCAGAATTTGCAAGAGAACTTTTTAAATCAAGTAAATTGAAACTTGAATATTTAGAAATTGTAAATCCACATAGTTTGGAGAAGTTAACAGATAAATGGGTGAAAGGTGCAGTATGTTGCATTGCTGCCTTTTGCGGTGATGTGAGATTAATTGACAATATGCTTGTCAAACCTTGATTTTTCTGAGTTTTCAAATTCTTGCTATTTGTCAATTCAAAATTAAGCGCCTTTTAGAAGTAAAATAGCATTACATTTGTCCCGAATTTTTTGTAAAATGTTGATACAAGTAGTAAAATCAAAAATCCATAGGGTCAGAGTCACTCAGGCAGACCTAAATTACATTGGTAGTATTACCATTGATGAAGAGTTGATGGATGCTTCCAATCTAATTGAAGGTGAACGCGTTCAAATTGTTAACATCAATAATGGTGAGCGTTTTGAAACATATGTAATCAAAGGTGATCGTAAAAGCGGAACAATTTGTTTGAATGGTCCAGCAGCGCGAAGAGTAGCAATGGGTGATATTATCATTATCATCGGTTATGGCTATATGGATTTCGAAGAAGCTAAAAACTTCAAACCATCATTAGTCTTTCCGAACGAAGCAACTAATCTTATTGATTGATGTTGAATAAGAAGACCATAGGCACTTTGTTGAAAACAGTCTTACCACTGTTACTCGGTGTCTATTTATTTTGGTACTTCTTTTCGAGTATGACAGCTGAATCAAAAGCATTGTTCTACAAGGCAATACGCGAGGCTAATTATTTCTGGATTATTCTTTCACTTCTTTTAGGAGTTGTTGCTTATTTTTCAAGAGCTTATCGCTGGAAATATGTATTGGAGCCATTGGGCTTTAATACTAAATTTTGGCATCGTTATCATGCTGTGATGATTGGTTATTTAATCAATCTGACCATTCCTAGAGCTGGAGAAGCATCTAGATCAGCTATGCTTTATAGATCAGATGGCGTTCCTTTTACAACTTCCTTCGGGACAATAATTGCCGAGCGTGCGGTCGATTTTGTTGTTTTATGTTCTATTGCATTGTTGACCGCTTTTTTAGGGTACAGTGATTTTATGGAAATCAAACATCAAATAGAAGTACAATTTGGTGGTGCTGAAGGTGATGATTCCACAGGATTTCCATGGAAATTACTTGTTTATGGAATTGTTTTATTGGGAATGCTTTTCGCCGCGTACCTGTTCATTTTTAAAGTAGCTTTTCGAAATAAGTTCATTGGTTTTGCGAAAGAAATAATTGCTGGATTGTTCTCTATTTTTCGTTCGCAATTTCCGTTTTCATATCTATTGCATACAGCAATAATTTGGATATGTTATGTTGCCATGTTTGCCGTTTCATTTCAAGCATTGGAGGAAACATCTAATATGTCGGCAAATGCAATTTTGATTGCCTTTATAGCGGGATCTTTGGGGATTACCTTTACAAATGGGGGGATTGGTACGTATCCTTTATTGGTTGGACTGGTAGTTGCCTATTTCATCGGTAACGAACATGAGAATGCTCAAGCAGTAGGAAATGCATTAGGAATGTTAATGTGGGCAACTCAAACGATATTAATGATTATCTTGGGCTTAGTTTCATTGGCACTCTTGCCAAAGAATTTCACTAAAGATCAAAAGAATGAGCCGATTGACGTTTCTCCAGAATAAAATTATTGAATTAGACGACGCAAAGCGTATGCTCGCAATGTGGAGAATGAAGGGAGATAAGATTGTTTTTACGAATGGTTGCTTCGATATTCTTCATAAAGGTCATGTAACTTATCTTGCAAAAGCTGCCCAAGAAGGTACTCGATTGGTAATTGGTTTGAATACAGATGCCTCAGTTCGTGAACAAGGAAAAGGGGAGGACCGACCAATTAATGATCAAGATGCCCGCGCCTTGGTTATTGCTGCTCTTGGTTTTGTCGATTTAGTGCTATTCTTTGATGAACAAACACCAATCCATTTGATTAAAGAATTACTTCCAGATGTATTGGTTAAAGGAGCCGATTATGATCCAAATGAAACTGATCCGAATTCTAAGAAGTATATCGTTGGTTCAGATCTTATTAAAGCAAATGGGGGAAAAGTAATTGCCATTCCTTTAGTGGATGGATATTCGACAACATCCATCCTTGCAAAAGGTAAAAAATAAGCTTAAATCTTTGCTCTAAATCCACCACCATCGCCCATATTGAAGCGAAGGAATAATTCAAATCCACCCTTGGATCTTGAAACTTCTGTTAAGGATGAAATATTGATGTCATATGCGAATCCAGCAGAAAACTGATCGTATTCAAACATTAGTTTACCTACTAAAGCATCTTTCACACGTCCAAACAATCCGATATACAAAGCCATTGGTCTTGTAAAGCCAGTATGACGTGATCCTTCATGCAAATTATATTTGTAATTCGCACCAACGTATATTTCTTGTGCTGATTTTTGGCGTTGATAATAAATACCAGGTAATATTGAACCACGTGTATTAGCAATTCCAATATTCGCATTTACGAAACCAGAAATACGCATGTACAATTTCTCCTCACCATTGTTAATGTATGAATAATTGGGCCTATTCACATGGTAAAATGCTATTCCACCATTGATGAATCTCTGTTTATTTTGATTCATGTAGCCAGCACCATTTTTGTAGGTATAGACCAAACCTGCACCCGCATCGAAAAAAGAAAAACTTGGAGAATTGAATACTTCTCCACTCGATAAATTTGCGTTATAGGCATTCCCATCATACTGACTCGCCCATTTACCGCCTTCAGGGGAAATTGAGCGTTGACCAAATCCAGAATAAATTCCTAAACCTAATGTACTTGTATTATCTAGGATCAAGTGGTAAGCTAGATTAAGGTTTACGTTGTTGGTGTTGACTTTTAAATCACCCGCTTGGTCATTGTAAAAATTGATTCCTCCAGCGATGATTCCACTTTTGTTGCGTTTTTTGTCGTTGAATCGTGCATCAAATGAAGCTGCAACTGTTTTATAAGGTTCAGCGACACTATTCCACTGACTTCTGTAATTGACAATTCCCTGCATTGGACCGTTAGCTCCAGCTAGACCAGGATTTAAACTCATAGGAGAAAACTCCATATGCGAAAAGTGAACATCTTGTGCAAATACATTTAAACTAAATGCGATTACACCAATTCCAAGACTAATATTTTTAAAGTTCTTCATAATCTTGTTTTTAGCGAACGATTGTTAGATTTCCAGATTCTTCAATAATGGTCCCATCAAATAGAACTGCATATATTTTATAGGCATACACCCCAGAATTAACTGGTTTGTCTTTGTACATTCCATCCCAGCAAATCGTATTGTCAGTAGTTTCAAATACTTTTTCACCCCAGCGATTGTAAACGGCATAGTTTAATTCAGCGATACAACCACCTAAAACACATAATACATTATTAGAACTTGGTCCAGTACCATTAGGGGAGAACACAGTTGGTAGGAATAGTTCACCACAATCGATTGGAATGTAAATGCTAACCAACGCAGTTCCTACACAACCATTTGCGTCCGATCCAGTCACGGTATAAGTGATAGAAGAAGTCGGTGTAGCAATAGGATCTGATATATCAGTTGCAGATAAACCAGTTGCTGGTGACCAAGTATAAGATGTTGCACCACTTGCATTTAATTGAACCGATTCTCCAGCATTGATTGTCGTTGAAGCAGGAGTTGCAACTATTGTCAAGGTGCCACTTGTAGATATTACATAATTTTCAAGAACAGAGCACCCGCTGCCATCAGTTACTTCTAGTGAATAGGTTCCAACTGCAAGACCAGAAATACTTGATGTTGTTTCTCCATTCGGTAACCAAGCATAAGAGTATGTTCCATCACCACCAGCTACTGATGTTGAAATTTGACCCAAGCTAGATCCACAAATAATATCTGTAATTGTTTCAGTAATGACAATCTGTGTAGGTGAACCGATTACAACGGTTACTGAACCAACACAACCTTGATCATCTGTTACTGTTGCGGAATAAGTTCCAGCACTTAAATTAGTAGCAGAAACTCCTGAACCACCGCTTGGTGACCAAGCATAGGTAAACGGTGCCGTTCCTCCAGTTACATTGATAGTTGCATCACCATCGTTACCACCATAACAAGAAACGTCATTGGAAGATGCCAATGTAACTGTTGGACCTCCAATTGAGGTTACGACAATATTGATTGTTTCAAAACAAAGATTTATGTCTTGTACCGTAACGGTATAAGATCCAGCAGCTATATTCGTTGCATTCGCGCTTGAACTCACATTTGGTGACCAAGTATATGACAATGTTCCTGTTCCGCCTGATGCAATTACAGATGCTGAACCATCTGTGGCTCCGCAATTCGCTGGATTAATGGTTCCTGCAGAAAGTGTTAATTCTGTAGGTTCATTAATTGTTACCGTTGTTGAATTTGAACAACCACCTTGATCAGTTACCGTTACCGTATATGTTCCTGCAGAAAGTGCTGATTGTGTCGCTCCTGTTAAACTTCCAGGCATCCAATTGTATGACAATGTTCCTGTTCCACCACTTCCAGAAACTGATGCAGAACCATTTGTTCCGCCGAAGCAACTAACATCAGTAGATGTTGAAACAGATATCGAAGGTCCACCATTGGAAGGTACAGTAGTATTGCCGGTAACTTGACAGCCATTCCCATCTGTTACTAATACTGAGTATGCTCCAGCAACTAAATTTGTTGCTGTTGCTCCAGTTCCGCCACTTGGTGACCAAACATATGAATAAGAAGTCGTTCCACCAGTTGGAGTTGCTGTAGCTGTTCCGTTGTTAGCTCCACAAGTTGCAGGGGTATTGGCCATTGAAACTGAAAGTGCAGCAGCAGGTTGAGTAATTGTCACAGTTCCTGAACCTGGACAAAGATTAGCATCAACAACATTTACCGTATAAGTACCAGCAGCCAAATTTGATTGTGATGCACCATTTAAATTCCCTGGCACCCAAGTGTATGTATATGCTGATGCACCGCCACTTGCACTTACTGTTGCTGCTCCGGTGCTATTTCCGAAACAAGCTACGTTTGTTTGAGAACTAGTACTTAATGTAATTGTAGGACAAGGGACAGAACTGCAGGCAGGTAAACCAGAAACACTGTTGATTACTAATGTTGTTCCAATACCATCCACAATTTGAACTGGATATGTACTCACTGCTTGATTTGTTCCTGTGCCAAAAGCTGTCCAAACAGTTGATGTACAGCTTGTTCCAACACTACATGAAATATAAATTGGGCCAATCATAGTGGCAGTCCCTCCACATGCAACACAAGTTGCTTGATTTGTAATTGGTGTTGTAGTTGTCGTTTGATTTGACCAAGTGTAAGTTGGCGTTCCATTAGATACGGTGAGCGTTCCATTTGTTTCAACACATACAGATAATGCTGTACAAGGACTTACAACTAGTGTCATTGACTCTGAACCACAAGCCAACGTATAGGTAATTGTGTGAGTTCCAACACCAGCGACTGATGGTGAGAATAATCCGGTAGATGGATTTACGCCTGGACCACTAAATGTTCCACCTGCAGTAGCTGTAACTAGTGTAAATGGAGCGTCTGATGAACAAATAGATGTAGGTTCACATATTGTTGCATCGCAACACGTTGAACTGAATTGTGCACAGGCTGTTAGATTTAGAGATTCGATTCTACCATTTCGATTTGTTGCAGAATTATTTTGTTGAGCACCACAAGCAATTACTTCACCATTAGAGTTTACACTTACGTCGTACACTCTAAAAGTGGTGGTTGCAAATGAATTTACTGTTAAATCTGGATTGAATTTCACAACACGATCTCCTGAACCAGCATAAACATTCCCACAGTTGTCAACTGCTAATCCACTGTTTTGAACTACTAAACCAAAAGCATTTGTTGAAGTTCCACCAGTTAGAGGAACAGAATTAATGAGTGTTCCAGTTGTTAAATTCCATCGATGAATTTGATTTCCAGTATGCGTATAGAAAAAGTTATTATTCGCTATTAGAGCTTTTAATCCTCCACCATTTTGTGTAGCAGGTAAGTAGTTTTCACATTTATAACCTAAATTATACTGATTATCATTCAAAAAGATGGTTTCTTCAGTACCACATAAAATTTGATTTTGATCAAATGCACCAACATCATTGTGAGTAAGGAAAATATAGCGTCCATCGACCGAAGAAGAAATGGATCTAACTTCAACTGGCGTAAATCCTGCAGGTGCATTGTCAACAATCTGATCGGAAAGAACCGCTCCGGTTGACATGCTGACTTCATAAACTCCTGGATAAAATCCAGAAGGGAAAATCCCGTCTGCCCAAGTTCCGCCTACGATTAATTTTGTTTTATCGCAATTGAAGGTAATCGACCACCATTCTGAATTCCATTGCAGGTTTTGAACACCATTTAGATTTGTAGACCATTGTAAAGCACCAAGGTTATTGATTTTTTGCATGTTTGCTGTTACACCAGATGTCACATAACTATTTCCGTTATCATCTGTTGCCATTGTTCCAAGCCAAACATTACTTGTATCCCAAGGTGTAGTGTACGTCCATTGAGGTGCACCTGCACTATTGTATTTTTTAAGTTGCATTGGAGTTTCACCACCAATTGAATAGATATTGCCAATCGCGTCTGTTTCCACTTCCCATGCTGCTGTTGATGTTGTATAAGTTGGTGAAACAATCCAAGGGTCAATTACCACTGTTTTTGAATGATCATATTCACCTAAATCAAATGAAAGTTCGTTGTTTACAAATTTGTAATTGGATGAAACGACATCCTTAGAATTTTCATAAAATGTAACAGGAGCATGTTCTAAAATTGTTCCTAAAGAGGTATTTATCTCTACTTGTCCACTTGAGTTTAATTTAAAATCAATGAATTCCTCTTTAGAGGTTGAGGTTTTTGCAGTGCTATATTTAAGTTTAACTTGTGATAAATCAGCATTAGGATGCAATATTACGTTGTATTTTACGCCACCTGAAGAATGGATTATATATTCAACATCGATGTTGTTGTATAAGTTTTTGTAGGTGATTTTTTTATATGCATTGACATTGTTGACATTGTATATTTCTTTTGAAATAGGATCCTTGATTGCATAAGAGTGATAATCAGCTGTTATGTTTTCAGAAATAATTTCAACATTTTCATTTGCCCCAATCCAATCAGCAAAAATCAATTCACTTATATTCGTTCTCTTTGGTTTTGTCTGGTCATACTTTTCGCGCTCGGGTGTACGAATCATTTTATCGAATCGATACGTTAACCCTTTCTTCGTAAAGAAGATATAAAAAGGATTTTGGTCAAATCCAAATAACACTTTATCATCGGATCTCCAATTTCGTCCGTCAAATTGTCCTTTGTTCTCAATAAAAGAAGATGTTTTTATAGATTCTTGAGTCCAATTTGTTGCAAGAGTTTGCTGTGAACTGACTGTTGATGCACTTATTAAAAAAAGGAAAAGCGCAAAGCGAGAGTAGATTTTCATGATGTATAGTTTAATCATAAGAAAACTATTAACCATCAAGTTTTAAAAGTAGTAGCAGTAAGTTAGCTTGATGATTAATAGGTTCTACAAAAATAAAGAACTATATCATTTTATTTAGAGGGGCTAGCCCCTCAATATACATATTTTCAATGCTTACGTAAGTGAACTCCCTGTCATTTCAGCAGGTTGAGCAATGTCTAGTCTGTTCAGAATTGTAGGTGCAACATCGGCTAATATACCATCTTTCAAGCCTACTTTTTGATTGGTAACCAGCACTACTGGAACTGGATTAAGTGAATGAGCTGTGTTGGGAGTTCCATCTGAATTAATAGCATAATCAGCATTACCATGATCTGCGATGATCAGAAATTCATAACCATGTTTCAAACCAATTTCAACGACTTCTTTTAAACAAGCATCGACCGTTTCTATGGCTTTCACAATTGCAGAATAAACACCTGTATGTCCAACCATATCTGGATTTGCAAAATTGAGACAAATGAAATTTGGTTTTTTGGTTTCAATAAAATGAACAATTTGGTCACGAACTTCAAATGCACTCATTTCCGGCTGTAAATCGTAGGTAGCAACTTTTGGAGAGTTTACCATAATGCGATCTTCCCCTTCAAATACAGTTTCTCGGCCACCACTAAAGAAGAATGTTACGTGCGGATATTTTTCAGTTTCTGCAATTCGAACTTGTGATTTACCCTCTTTTGACAAAACCTCACCAAGTGTCATTGAAAGATTGTCTTTTTCGAAAATCACCTTGATTCCCTTGAAAGTAGCATCGTAATTTGTCATTGAATAATAATGCAAATCCAACGGTGCCATATTGAATTCATGAAATGCAGTTTGGGTCAAAACGGTGGTTATTTCTCTAGGACGATCGGTTCTGAAATTAAATGATATTACAACATCGCCATTTTCAATTTTAGCCAATGGTTCACCATTTTCTTCAATTACACAAGGCTCAATAAATTCATCTGTTTTATTGTTTGCATAAGAAGTTTCCATAGCGTCGATTGCCGATGAAAATGCTTGTCCATGTCCATGAACCATAAGTTCGTACGCTTTTTTCACACGTTCCCAACGATTATCACGATCCATGGCGAAATAGCGTCCGACAATTGATGCAATTTTACCTGTTGTATTTTTTAATTGGTCTTCCAGTTCTTTAATGAAGCCTAATCCGCTTTTAGGATCACAATCGCGGCCATCGGTAAAAGCATGAATGAATACATCCGACAAACCATGATTTTTCGCCATTTCACATAAAGCATAAATGTGCTCTTGATTGCTATGAACACCACCTTTTGATACAAGTCCAATTAAGTGCAATTTAACCCCCTTTTCTTTGGCTGTTTTCATTGCATCAATTAGAACCTCATTTTTGAAAAAATCGCCTTCTCGAATAGATTTATTGATACGTGTCAATTCTTGGTAAACAATTCTACCAGCACCAATATTCATGTGACCAACTTCTGAATTACCCATTTGACCATCAGGTAAACCAACATCTTCACCACTCGTTTTCAGAGTTGCGTTGGGATACTTGCTTAATAAACTATCCATGAATGGAGTGTTCGCATTAAAAATCGCATCTGATTTCGAATGATCTCCGATACCCCAACCGTCTAATATGATTAAACCAATGTTATTTGTCATTTGTAAGTGTTATTTCAAAGTTGGCGCCAGCTGGCGTATTGTTTTTATACGTAATTCTTCCTTTTAAAAGACGAACAAATTCGGCAACTATAAATAGTCCCAAACCGCTTCCTTTTTGCGAGCGTATTTCTTCTGATTCTACTCTATAAAACTTGGAAAAAATTTCTTTGGTATTTTCTTTCAAAATCCCTGGACCATTATCTTTTACCCCACACACAATAGAATTGTTGTTTTGACTTAAGTAAACTTCAATTTTAGCATCTGGTCCAGCATATTTAATGGCATTTTCAATTAAATTATTGAAAATGGTTTCAATCAAAAATCCATCACTTTGAATGCTTATTGCAGGTGAAATATTTTGAATTATTTCTTGTTGCGGATTGAATTTTTTGAAACGATTGGTGATATTTTCAAGAAGTTGACTTAAATCAACCTCTTCTTTTACCATTTGCAAGGCGTTATTTTCAATTCGTGAAGCATTAAGAATATTGTCAATCATTAATTCCAAGCGATCGCTTTCTGAAAGTGCTTTTTGGACAATTTCCTGCTTTTGCTCGTTGCTTAAATCGCGTTTACCAATTGTTTGCAGAAATAGCTTATTAGCAGCAATGGGTGTTTTTAATTCATGGGTAACCGAAAGCAAGAAGTTTTTTTGACGTTCGGCTAGCTTTAAATCTTTACGAATTGAATTTTGAATTTTCCAAAAACCAAGAATAAGCAGAAAGAAAAATACGAGTCCTTCTCCAATAATCATCAGAACACGTTTTGGCAACTTTCCTTCGTCACCACTCAATTCTTGTGTAAGTTCAATAAGGTGGTAACCCCACCATACAAATTGTAGCACAACATAAACAGCGAGAATATAAAGAATTATCGTTGTTTGTCTTTTCATGCTTTAAGAATTAATATGCTCTTTCGTTCTTGCCTTCAACCCAATTCATGAATGCTCGATTCACCACTTTGTTTCCTCCTGGTGTTGGATAATTACCTGTAAAGTACCAGTCACCAAGATTGTTTGGACAAGATGCATGCAGGTTTTCTACCGTTTGATAAACGATTTCAACTTTCGCATTAATCGCAGGAGGAGTTAACATTTCAGCAATCTTCGCAGAAATTTCTTCATTCGTAAAAGGAGCGTAGATTTCCTTCACATAATTGCGAATTTGTTCTTTCGGCAAATTGGCTTGTTCTTTACATTTGGTATAGACCTCTTGTATAATATGTTCTCGACCTGTTTCCTTCAGTAAATTAATTGTTGCTTCGAATGCAATGAAATCACCCATTTTCGCCATGTCAATTCCATAACAATCGGGAAATCTAATTTGAGGTGCTGATGAAACAACTACAATTTTTTTCGGATCTAAACGATCTAAAATTCTTAAAATACTTTGCTTCAAGGTTGTACCTCGAACAATACTGTCATCGATTACAACAAGATTATCTTGGTGTCTTTTAACACTACCATACGTTATGTCGTAAACATGTGCCACAAGGTCATCACGCGATTCATCTTGCGTGATAAACGTTCTTAACTTGGCGTCTTTTATGGCAATTTTTTCAATACGCGCACGCTGGTAAATAATCTCAGCGATTTGTTCATCCGTTGGATTAGCGCCTAAAGCACGAATTTGTTTGAACTTACGATCGTTTAAATAGTCTTCTAATCCTTTGATCATTCCATAGAACGAAACTTCAGCTGTATTAGGAATAAAAGAGAAAACAGAATTGTCTAAATCGTGATCAATGGCATCTAGAACCTGTGGAACAACCATTTTCCCAAGGAGTTTACGCTCGTTGTAAATTTCTATGTCATTTCCACGTGAAAAATAAATGCGTTCGAATGAACATTTTAAGGGTTGTGGATCAGGTTGATTGATAAGCGTTTCTGTAACTTGACCATTCTTTTTGATAATCAAGGCATGCCCCGGAGTCAATTCACGAATTTGTTCACTTTTTAAGTTGAATGCCGTTTGAATCACAGGTCGTTCTGAAGCTACTACACAGATTTCGTCATCCTCATACCAATATGCTGGACGAATACCTGCTGGATCTCTCAAAACAAATGCATCGCCATGACCGAATAATCCAGCCATTGCATAACCACCATCCCAATCTTCTGATGCTCTTTTTAGAATGCGTTCAACATCTAATGTTTCAGCTATTTTTGTGTAGATATCTGAATTACTATATCCCAGTTTTTTATACTGAGAAAACATTTCTTCGTTCTCATTATCTAAAAAATGTCCAATTTTTTCAAGAACTGTTACAGTATCTGATTTTTCTTTTGGATGTTGTCCTACTTCAACCAAAACATCGAATAACTCGTCTACATTCGTTAAGTTGAAGTTTCCAGCAACTACTAAGTTTCTAGTAATCCAATTATTTTGTCTTAAAAAAGGGTGACAACTTTCAATCGAATTTCTTCCGAAAGTTCCATAGCGCAAATGACCTAAAAACAACTCACCAGTAAAGCCAGCATGTTTTTTTAAGTATTCAACATCTTTTAATTTACTTGGATCTTCCTCGCCAATTTCCTCAAAACGTGCATTGATATAATCAAAGATATCTTGAATTGGTTTGCTGTGGATAGAACGGTAACGTGAAATGTAACGTTCACCCGGCTGCATGTCCATTTTAATATTGGCTACACCAGCACCATCTTGTCCTCGGTTATTTTGCTTTTCCATTAATAAATGGAGCTTATTCAAGCCATAAAAAGCCGTTCCGTATTTGTCCAGGTAAAACTGAAGAGGTTTTTTTAAACGAATAAGTGCTATTCCGCACTCGTGTTGTATTGCATCACTCATCGACGATAGAAGAATTGAGGTGCAAAGTTACGTTTTTATTGAACCGATTAAGTGAAAAAAATGTGAATATTTATTCACTAAAAAGCAACCAATTTGAGTTGAAAAGAGTTTAAGATGTAAAACAGCATGTTAACAAGCTATTATATTGATTTTCCAGTAGCTATGTTTTGATTGAAATGTTGTAAATTCGACCTGAATGAATGGATTGAAATACATATTTGTGTTTGTCCTGCTTTGCGTTAGCAAATCGCAGGCTCAAGAGGTATGGATGATTCCCAACAAAGGTCAATGGGATGAGCGAATTGTATATAATGTTGAATTAGTCAACGGAAATATGATCATTGAAAAAGATGGATTTACCTACAGTCTTTCTGATATCCGTTCCAAAGTAGGTCACAATCATGAAGGTGAAGAAGATCATCATGATGACGAATTGATTCATGCGCATGTTATAAAATCAAAATTTTTGGGTTCCAATTGGCAAGGGAAAGCATTTGTGAAAGACTCTTCTGATCATTATAGCAACTACTTTCTGGGCAATGACCAGTCTAAATGGAAATCAAAAGTTCATGGTTATTCGCATATTGCCATGCAAAATTTGTATCCAGGAATTGATTTAGTTTTGGATGGAAAAGATAAGCAACTTAAATACAGTTATTTGCTTGCACCTGGTCATTCACCTTCAGCTATTCAAATTGAGTATACAGGTTCTGATAAAATTTGGCTAGATAATGAAGGAAGATTGCATGTCAACAATCGTTTTGGTGAAATTCAAGAAAGTGCACCAGTTGCATGGACAATCAAAGAAGGAAAGAAAAAAGCCGTTGTGTGCCATTTTTCAATCCAAAATAACATCGTTTCCTTTGAATTTCCGAAAGGATATGATGAAACAGCTGAATTAGTAATAGATCCGAGTTTAACGTTTTCTTCATTTACTGGATCAATTGTAGACAATTGGGGCTTTACAGCCGCACCAGATGTAAATGGAAACTTGTTCGCTGGTGGAATTGTATTTGGGACAGGATATCCATTGACTTCGGGAGCTTTTGATTTGTCTTTTAATGGCGGAACGGGTTCTTTTCCAATGGACGTTGGGATAACTAAATTCAATACTTCTGGTACAGCCTTGTTGTATTCAACTTACATAGGTGGTTCAGGTAATGAAACACCTCAGAGTATTATTTCAGCGCCAAATGGTGATTTGTTTATTTACGGTGTGACCTCTTCTCCTAATTTTCCGATGGCTGGAACTCCGTATGATCCTTCTTTTAATGGTGGACCAACTGCAGATGAAAATTCATTGAATTTCGTCGGGTCAGATATTTATGTGGCACGACTAAATGCTGCAGGCACCAGTTTAATTGCTTCAACTTATATAGGTGGTTCAAATATAGATGGTTTGAATCGCGATGTTTTACAATACAATTACGGGGATCAGTTTAGAGGTGAAATAGTCGTAGATGCGGCTTTAAATGTTTATGTCGCTTCTTCAACGTATTCAGGTAATTTTCCAGTGGTTGGAGGGATGCAAGGCGGAATTGCAGGAGCACAAGATGCAGTTGTTTTTAAGATGCCCGGAACGTTGAGTTCGTTAACATGGAGTACCTTTTTTGGAGGGACCGGAAATGAAACTGGCAATGCATTGCAATTAGCTAGCAACGGTAATGTATATTTTACTGGTGGAACAACTTCAAATAATCTTCCGATAACAAATGGACTTGATTTAACCGCCAATGGTGGGTTGGCAGATGGCTATGTTGCTCAATTGAATGGTACCAATGGTTCTTTTATTTCTGGAACATATATGGGATTCAATGAATATGATCAAGCGTATTTTGTTCAATTGGATATTGATGATAAGGTTTACGTTTTTGGTCAAACACAGACGGCATGGCCGATTACTCCTGGAAAATATGGAACAGCAAACTCTGGACAGTTCATTCAGAAGTACAATGCAGGTTTAACAGCAATAGAGTGGACAACGATGATAGGATCAGGTTCTGGAAATGTTGAAATTTCTCCAACTGCATTTTTGGTGTCTGATTGTTACGATATATATCTATCTGGTTGGGGAGGAGTGTTAAACGCTAATGCTAGTGTAAGTCAAGCATTAAATTCTTCTACGAATGGTTTTCAAGTTACAGTTGACGCATTTCAGCCTAATACAAATGGGAGTAATTTCTATATTGCTGTGCTTGATCAGGACGCGTCAATGTTGAAATATGCAACTTACATGGGTGGCGTAACAAGCAGTAGTAACCATGTTGACGGTGGAACAAGTCGTTTTGATAAATCAGGAAGGATTTATCATGCTGTTTGTGGAGCTTGTGGCGGAAATGATTTTGGATTTACAAGTACACCTGAAGCATGGTCACCAAATAATCCAAGTCCGAATTGTAATTTGGCAGCATTTAAGTTTGAGTTAAGTACGATTGATGCCATTGTAGCCGAACCAGAACCCTTAATTTGTATGCCAGATCCAGTTGTTTTTGCCAACAATAGTGCAAATGGTAATACCTTCTTTTGGGATTTTGGCGATAATACAACTTCTACTGAAGTTAATCCAACTCATTTTTACGCCGGTCCAGGAGATTATACTGTTACCTTGGTTGTAACTGATTCTAATGGATGCTTTACCCCTGATTCTGTAGTCTTCGATATTAATATTGGTGACTTTCAAGGAGGAATCGTTCAACCTAATGGTGCAATTTGTCCAGGAGATGCCTTTCAGCTAGAAGCATTTGGAGGCTCAGTTTATTCATGGACACCTGTGAATTTATTGGATGACCCAACGAGTCCAACTCCAACAGCAGTATTGGATGTTACTACAACCTTTACTGTTATCGTTTCCGATAGTTGTGGTTCAGACACACTTCAGGTTACTATACCTGTCTTGCCATTTAATCCCGTCATGGCGAATGATACTTCTATTTGTATAGGCAATTCGACTCCAATATGGATATCAGATGGTGCATCTTTTGTTTGGACACCCAGTGCAACCCTTGATAATCCTGCAATGCAATCGCCAATTGCTACACCAACGGTATCAACCACTTATTTTGTAGAAGCTACCTCGGTAGATGGTTGCTCTTATTTCGATTCGGTAAGGGTAGATGTTTATTATGATCCTCCTGTACCGATTATCCCGGATCAAATTGAATTGTGTTTAGGATCCTCCGCTACGATTACTGTTTCTGGTGCAGAAACGTATTTATGGAGTCCCAACATGTTGATTAATACAGTGGTTGGTCCAACCGTAGTTGTAAGTCCAATGACCAACATGACTTATTATTGTGATTTCACCAATGCATGTGGTACGTTGATGGATAGTGTTTTGATAAATATTGTTCAGGCGAATATTCAAGCTGGAAATGATACAATTATTTGTCCAGGTGAAATTGCAAATTTATGGGCAAGTGGCGGAATTACATATACATGGTATCCACAGTTAACTATATTGAATTCGCCATACAGTGCGAACATTAACGTTAGACCTTTGGTGAACACCCAATATGGTGTTATTGGAATAGATCAATTTGGTTGTATTGACACAGCTTATGTTCAAGTCGACCTATTTCCACAACCTTTCATTCAAACTTCACCAGACGTTCAAGCTATGTATGGGGATGTTGTTCAGTTGACGGCAACAAGCACTACTTCAGGGTCGTATATTTGGTCTCCGGTTGAATTTTTGAGTTGTGTAACGTGTCAAAGTCCTGCAACATCACCAAATCAAAATATGATTTTTACTGTTACCTATACAGATGCGAATGGTTGTTCGGCTTCTGATGATGTGCGGGTTTCATATGATCCATTTGTATACATCCCGAATACTTTTACACCAAGTGATGGAAATGAGTTCAACAATGGATTTGGTATTGTTGGAGGTAATTTGGAAAGCTTTGAGTTGAATATTTTTAATCGATGGGGAGAATTGATATACACGATTACATCGTTCGATGATTATTGGGATGGGACATATAAAGATGTTATGTGCCAAGACGGAACGTATGTTTGGAAATTGAAATATTACGATTATAGTTTCAATGAGTACCTTTTAACAGGACATGTTAACCTTCTAAGATAATTCTTTTTTTTGCTGCTTTGACAATCGAGTTTGTCTATTTTCAATTATGTAGTTTATTTATCAGTTCTTACAACGCTAACGGTATTGCTCCTCAAGTCTGAGATTAATGTTTATCGCTTTCTTGATTAGTTTAGAAGATTAAATCGATATCTTTTATTATCCTTTGATTATTAAGATATCGTTAGACGATTGGTATAGTTCTTCCGAACATCATAATTCATAAACAAAAAAGCCTGAGAGATTCTCAGGCTTTTAGTTTTTATGGTTTAAACAAATCTTTCGTCCGTTTCCATAACGTGGCCACAATTGTCACATGTTCTTAGTTCTAACGAGCTGTAAAATTCTTTAAATCTCGGTTGAAAGTCATTCTCAATATTTGAGAGTGGAAAACGAAATTCATGTAGTTTGTGATTACATTTATCACAGAACCACATAAGTCCGTCTATCATATCAGTTCCTTTACGCACTTTCTCGATAACTAATCCAACGGTATTTGCTCCACGGATAGGTGAGTGAGGTGTATTTCCAGGAAGTAGGAACATTTCACCTTCTTTTATCACAATATCCTTTGCTTTACCATCTTCTTGAATGCGGACTAGAGCATCACCTTCGATTTGGTAAAACAATTCCTCACTCTCGTTGTAATGATAATCTTTACGAGCATTGGGACCACCAACGATCATAACGATAAAATCACCTGCCTCTTTATAAAGGTTTTTGTTTCCAACTGGTGGTTTCAACAAGTCTCGGTTGTCATCTATCCACTTCTGTATATTAAAAGGAGCTAACATAATCTGATTTTTTGCTAAGGTACTAAGCTTTTAAATATCTTTTCAGGTTTGTTAAAAATTCCACAAACAAAAAAAGGGAAGCCTTTCGACTTCCCTTTTCAATATTCAGATGAATCTTATTGAAGAATCACACGGAATGTTTTCTCAGCGTTATCATTATAAACGCGGATCATATACATACCTGTTACTTTACCAGTAAGATTGATTTCTGTAGTTGTTGAACCGTTGATAGCAGCGTCTTTTGCAAGAACGATACGACCTTCCATGTCTGTAACTTCGAAGTTGAATACTTCAGTTGAACCAGTGTTAGCTACGTTAAACACTCCGTTAGAAGGGTTAGGCATAACTGTCATAGTTGCAAAGAACATTTCGTCTACGTTTAAGTAGTTACAAGAAGCATCAACATTAACCAATACTAAAGCAGAATCATCAGGACAAACTCCGTTTCCAGCGATGTAAACGAAATTGTATTGACCTGGGATGTTGCTAGAAACAACTGCAGATGAAGCTAATGGTTGGTTTGATGGGTTGTACCAAGTACCGCCTAAATCAGCTGTTCCATTTAAACCAGATAATAAATCATATGGTTCGTTGCGACAAACAGTGATTGTTCCATCATCACCTGCTGTTGAAGGCTCATAAATATCAACTTGAGCTACGATTGAATCGTAAGCACAACCTTCAGTTACACGGTATTCGAAATCGAATAGTTGGTAAGCTAAACCAGATGAGTTAAACAAAGAATCAGTGATTCCTGTTCCTGCAGCTGGTATTTCAGCAGTCCAAACACCACCATTATCATATCCAGCGATTCCGTCGAATAAGTTAACAGTAGAACCTGTACAAGTGTTGATTACATCAGCAAATGAACCAGCTTGAAGAACGATTTCTGTCATTTTGATAGAATATTGTCCTGTAAGCGCTGGACCACCATTTGCCCAAGCATCGTGTAAAACGTAGTAAGTAGCACCTGGAGTCAATCCACAAACAGTAAAGTGAGGAGCAACTTTATTCGAGATCGTTGCATCCGTTTGATCGGAAGCAGCAACTAAAGTAAATGTTGCGAAATCAGCACAATCTGTTACTTCATAGATTGCAATCTGTGAAGCGAAGTAGTTTTCATCTTGACCACTGAACCACATTGAACCTGAAGCAGGCGCAACGAAAGTATACCAGTTAGAAGCTTCTACAAATGCATCACCCCATGTTAAAACTGGTAAAATTGTACCGTTGTAACCATCAGGGAATGTACCTTGAGGGATGATTCCGTTTTCACCAATTGATGCAGTAGCACCTGTATTGTTGAATGTGTAAACAGTACCATCAACTTGTAACATTTCAGCACCACAAACTGTATCATTTGTTAAAGGCATTACGAAAGTGAACGGTCCTGAGTAGTTTGAAGTATCTGTACCACAAACTGCTTGAATGTATACTTGGTAAACACCACCAGCTAACCAAGATGTATTCTCAACAGTATCAGCATAATCTAAGCCTGTTGCAACTTCAGTTGTTCCGTTATACAAGTCAAATCCGAAAGGACCATATTGTAAATTGAAAGAAGACAATGCTTGAGGAGCACCAACAGCAGGTACAAAGTTCCATGTAGAGAACAATGAATCAACTGCAGTAGTTCCACCAAGTGTAATTGGATCAGCACACCAAGGTAAAGTAGAGAATGAAACCAATAAACCACCTGAAGTCAAGTTGTCTAATGTACATTCTGAGTAGATGTAAACATCATAATCAGTAATTTGAGTCAATCCTGGGATGTTCGCATCTGAAGTGTTAACAGTAATTGTTGTTCCTTCAGTTAATGGATCAAATCCAGCAGGACCATAAATCAATGTCCATTCAGTTTCACCATATAAACCAGCATTCCAATCAAGTGTAACTTCTTCTTGCAAAGGAGTAACGGTTGAAATAATTGCGTTAGGACAAAGTGCATTATAGAAATGAACACATGAATTGTTCTGTAAATAAGTTGCACTATTGAATGAAACTTGCGGGTCAGCCAAAGGTCCAGCAGCACCGATTGTTGCATTTGCACCAAAGTCATATGTTGCACTTCCTAAAACTACATTATCATATAAATAATAGATTTCGTTTGTAGCCTCATCAATTACAACTTGGAAAACGAAATCATCACCATCAAAAGAGATATGATCAACATTCCATTGAATGATTGCTTGACGGTTTGGAGCTGTTCCAACTACTTCTGTATAAACTGCACCACCATTGCTGTACAAATCATCCCATAAAGGGTAAAGTCCGTTTGCTGCACCTGCCATAGCGCCATTTCCAAATGGAACACCTGCTCCAGATACAAATGAAATACCACCGTTATTATCAACAGATAATGTAGTGACAGAAAGTCCTTGGTAAGCTAATGTCCAAGGTAACGTGAAATCGAATTGGTTGTCATCTCCTAAGTCAATACCTGAACCATTTCCTGAGATATCATTGAAACCAGGACCACATGCATTATCAAATGTAAAGAATCCAGCATTTGTTGAGAACGCTGCTGGTCCAGAAGTTGTTGCATTAGGTCCACAAACTGCAGTTACATAAAATTGGTAATCAGTATCAGCTAGTAAATTAGTCAATGTAGCGGTAGTTGTTAATGAGTTAACAACCATTCCTGTTCCAAGAACGAATCCAACTGGACCATATTCAACATCCCATGATGTTTCGTTACCAGTAGTTGTCCAAGAAACATCAGCTGTAAAGTAATTTGCATCTACTAACGCAAGGTTAGCTGGAGCAGCTGGTTCTGTAATAGTAATCGCAATTGGAGAACTTAGTAAACCGTTATCATCTAAAATAATTACAGAATAGTTACCAGCAATCAAGTCAGTTGGGATAGCACCAAATGTAGTACCACCATCAATTGAATAAGTAAATGGTTCAACACCACATTGTGCTGCTCCTACTGTAAATGAGCCATTGTCACCACCATTACATGTAACATTAACAGGAGTAACAGTAGCATTCACGTCAGAAACAAAAACAGTAACGTTTTCACGAGTTGCACTAGAACATCCTCCTAAAACTGTTTCAACATAATATTGGTATGTACCACTTGTCGCAGTTGGCATAACTGATGTACCTACTGTTTCTAATGGTGAACCAGCACCTAACATTGATCCGTTTGATGCAGCATCATACCATGAAAGTGTGTAAGAAGGCTGTGGACTTGATGGACCTGAATATGTTAAATTGACAGTAAGGTTCAAAGTAACGAAATCTTGACTATCAAATGGAGCGTTCGCAGAAACAATAGAAACAGAAGTTAATGGTAAATAGGGAGTTAAATTGAATCCAGTTTGATTACACTGTTGTGTTGCAACAGTAACACCATTTACAACGATACTATAAAAATACCAAGCTGGACAGTTTCCTCCAATAGTAGCATTTAAGGTTGCTCCTGTAATTGTACCTAAAGCACATGAGAAATTATTGACAGTAGCTGTAACCCCTGTGTCATCCGTTCCAGATGCAGTTGCGTTAACCGAACATGTACCAGAAACGATTTCAACCGGAACTGCTGCAGTAATTGGCGCTGTTAAAGCTCCTGAACAGTAGTTATAAGATGACTGACTTAAAACTGGCGATGCAGGGATGATGTTGTCAACCGTTACAGTTATTGGAGTTGTTAGTGACCAACACTGTGAGGTAGTTTCATAAGCAGACACATAATAAGTTCCAGATGCTGTGTAGGCAAATGGTGCTGTTGCATTCAAAGTTGAAGACGTACCATTCAATGTCGTTCCTTGCCAATAGTATTCAGTCCCAACAGGTGCAGCAGCAATAGTTAAAGTTGAACCTAATGGGGCACATGATGGGTTAGTTGTCGCAACTGGAGAAACAGGTGAAGTAGCAACCGGCATGTCTGTAACTGTATATGAAGACGAGTTTGTTGACCAAGCCAATGTTACAGTGTTGCGTGCTCTTAAATAGAATGTAGCATTTGTAAATACTGTATATGGACCAGTGTAAGGGTTAGCTGTGCTTGTTCCAGCAGCAGCAGTTTGCCAATACCATAATACATCAGTTGGAGGTGTACCGACAACATCGAGATTTGTTCCTAAAGCACAACTAACAGCTGGTGCAACTTGAAAAGGAGTTGGAGGTGTAGCAGGAGGAGCTACCCAACGATAGATCGAACCCGATGCTGGGAAAACTGTAGCAGATAAAGTCATCGTTGCATTGTTTGCGACACCAGCAGTTGTAGCTGCCCAGTTCGTAGTTGTAGTACGATTGTTAAAATCAGCATTTGTTGCACCTCTTAATCCAACATGACCGGTATTGCCAGTCGCATTATTTAACATTGTGCCATAATGAACTTCGATTATGTTTGAAGTCTCAGATAAACGAATTTGGAAATCATAGTCGTCACCAGTTGCGGCAAATTTTCGGTAATTTGACCATTGAACAACTAGTGTTCTATTCGGCGCTGCACCAATTGTTTCATAGCGCAACTCTCCAGTTGTAGTATTCCCCTGAAGGTCATCACCGAATGCAGCAATAACGTTATTCGATCCACCCGTACTTAAAGGAGTATAACTGCTTGTTATCGTCGCTGCTAATGCAATAAATCCATTAGACTGAGCACTGAATTGGGTGTGGTTTGTCCCGTTGTAACTAAAGGTAAAACCGATAGGTAAAGCGTTGAAACCTGTATCGTCATTGGTAGCGACACCTAAAACAGCGCCACCAGTTACAGGTGTGAATGTACCGCTGCTGGTACTAAACGAATAAGCGCTAACTTGAGCATTAGAGCCTACACTTAAAAGTATAAAGGCTAGAAAACTCATTATGTAACTCATTCGAAACTTGTAAAAATTTCTCATAAACCAATCATTTAATTTGTTATTAATTCGCAAAGATAGTGTTAACTACCATGGTATTATAATTTTTTTTGATTTCATTTATTGTAACGCATCAAAAAATGACTATTTAGGTGTTTTTGGTTAATATTTTAACATTCCCATCGAAAATTATTTATATTAACTTTGTAATCGAATCAAACGAAATAGGTTAGTCATGGAATTGAATTTAACAGGGAAAACAGCGCTTGTATGCGGCAGTACCCAAGGTATTGGTAAAGCGACTGCAATTGAGTTGGCGAAAATGGGAGCTAATTTGGTTTTAATTGCAAGAAATGAATCAACTCTTAAGGATACGATGGCGCAATTGTCACATTCATCGCATCAAAAGCATCGTTTTTTAGTGGCTGATTTCTCATATCCTAATGAGCTAAAAGAAGTGATAACAAATTTTGTAAATGAAGGTAATAAAATACATATTCTAGTCAATAATTCTGGCGGACCTAAAGGCGGAGCAATAAAGGATGCTGCTCCAGAGGAGTTTCTTGCAGCTTTTAATCAACACTTGATTTGTAATCATATATTAGTACAAGCTATTTACCCAACAATGATTGATGAAGGTTATGGTAGAATTATCAACGTTATATCAACAAGCGTGAAACAACCATTGCCAAATTTAGGAGTTTCTAATACGATTCGTGGAGCCGTTGCAAATTGGAGTAAAACACTTGCTACCGAATTAGGTCAATACGGAATAACGGTAAATAATGTGTTGCCTGGTGCCACAAATACTGCTCGATTACAAAGTATAGCAAAAATCAAAGCTGATCAATATGGTGAAACAATCGAAGATGTTTTTTTAGAAATGGGATCTGAATCACCTATGAAAAGAATTGCTCAACCAGAGGAAATAGCTGCTGCCATTGCATTCTTATCTTCTCCAGCAGCAAGCTATATTAATGGGATAAATGTTCCAGTTGACGGAGGTCGTACTAAATCACTCTAATTTTATTTATCGTTTTTTTGTAGAGAACTTTAAATAGGTTAATTTTGAGTCACTTAGTTAGTTCAAATTAAGTGTGTTGAAGGTTTGTCTACTACAATTACTACAAAAGCGCAAATTTATGCTGGTTAGAAGTTTTCTAATTTTTACAATTTTATTTCATGTTTGGGATGGATCTTCACAGGTTTCTGTGCCCCATCAATGGGTCAATCAAAACTTGAGCGCTATTAGAAAAGATCGAGCAAGACCTCCGATTCATGCGAGAAATCTTTATCACCTATCCTCAGGAATGTATGACGCTTGGGCCGCATATGAGCCAAACGTTGAAACCTATTTTCTTGGTAAAGAATTAAATGGATTTGAATGTGCATTTGATGGTGTGCAAATTCCAGATAATCAATCAGAAAGAATAGCGGCGCAAGAAAAGGCAATCTCTTATTTCGCTTATAGATTAATAAAACATAGATATTTGAATGCTCCTGGCGTTTACTTGATTTATCAAAGTCTGGAAAACCAGATGCTTGCACTCAATTATGAAACGAATTTCAACTCTACAAATTACCAGATTGATGGTCCAGCTGCGCTTGGTAATTATCTTGCCCAGAAGTGGATTGAATATGGACTAGTAGATGGTTCAAATGAAAGCGGAAATTATGCTAGTCAATATTATCAGCCAGCGAATCCTCCCATATTGCCTTTGCAATCAGGGAATTCTAGTATGATTGACCCAAATAGATGGCAAGCAATAAGTCTTCCTAATGCCATTGATCAAGCAGGCAACCCTGTTATTGGTGTTCCACCATTTGTAGCTCCCGAGTGGGGCAATGTATTTCCCTTTGCTATGGATACTTCACAATTTTCTCTTCATGATAGAGATGGTGACACATATAAAGTTTATAATATTCCTGCTGACCCTCCTTTACTAGATACGAATATACAAAGCGGTTTGGAAGATTTTTTAAAATGGAATCATATTTTGGTATCCGTTTGGCAATCACATTTAGATCCAAACGATGGAGTTATGTGGGATGTATCGCCAAATAGTATTGGCAATACCACTATTTATCCACAAAATTGGAGTGAATATGAAAATTTTTATAATTTGTTAGATGGTGGCGATGCTGGTACAGGATACTCAGTTAATCCAGTTACTGGCTTACCATATCAACCTCAAATTGTTAAAAGAGGTGATTATACTAGAGTCTTAGCTGAATTTTGGGCTGATGGTCTTGACAGTGAAACACCTCCTGGTCACTGGTATGAAATTTATAATCATGTTAGAATACATCCGCTCTTCGTAAATCAATGGAAAGGTGTAGGTCCAATTTTGTCGGAAATGGAATATGATGTAAAAGCATATTTCTCTTTAGGCGGCGCAATGCATGATGCGGCAATTTCAGCTTGGTCAATAAAAGGTTGGTTCGATACACCAAGGCCTGTTTCAATGATTAGATATATGGCAGGAAAAGGACAAAGCACAGACAATTTATTGCCTAATTACCATCCTGCAGGTTTACCAATAATTCCGGGTCATATTGAGTTGGTTTCATCAGGAGATCCGTTAGCTGGAGTTTTGGATGAGAATGTCGGAAAATTAAAACTTTATACTTGGAAAGGTCCTAGTTATATAACAGATCCAAATACAGATATTGCTGGAGTTGATTGGATTCTTGCCGAAAATTGGTGGCCATATCAAAGACCGACTTTTGTTACTCCTCCTTTTGCAGGCTATGTGTCTGGCCATTCCACGTTTTCAAACGCTGCTTCAAATGTTATGACATTTATTACTGGAACACCTTATTTTCCAGGTGGGATGAGTGAATTTGTTGCAAATCAGAATGACTTTTTGGAGTTTGAGGTTGGTCCGTCAGAGACAGTAATATTGCAATGGGCAACATATAAAGATGCAGCAGACCAATGCAGTTTATCCCGTCTATGGGGTGGGATTCATCCACCGATTGATGATATTCCTGGTAGGGAAATCGGAACAATCGTTGGCACTGAGGCTGCAGTGATGGCTGATTCAATTTTTTCGATAGACATACCTACAAATTCACTTGTAATTTCTCAATCATCAATCAACGAAAGTCATTTAGGACAAAATTTCGAGATTACTCTTAACTATGATGAGGTAATGAACACGGGAATAAATCCATCTGTTACTTTTATTGTAGATAATTCTGATAATGCAGCTTTAACATTTATATCTGGGAATTGGAATGATATTGATACTTATACGTCAACATATGCTATTGCAGGTGCAAATCTTGAATTGAACAATTTCAAAGTCAAGATTTCCGGCGGTGTATCTGCTGACAATAAATTACAAAACAATCGAATTTTCGATTTATCACTAGAATATGACACTCGAAAACCTTTGATGGATTCAATTATTGCGAATTTTGCTATTATTAATTCATTGAGTCTGCAACAAGAGTTGATTGTGGATTGGTATTTAAATGAACCATGTCAAAATATCAATCCTTCTGTACAACTGGATCAATTTGTTGATGGGAATCTTGTCATTTCATATAATGCAGTTTCCAGTCAGTGGCTCAACAATAAACATTTCAGATCATATCATTCAATTGATCAAATTGATCAAATTGAAGGCAATATTGTTTTACAATTACAAGGTGTTTTAGATGTTTTGGGAAATTCTAATGAACTTGTTTCATCCACTATTTCTGTTGATGTTGATTCTAAATTGCCACAAATTGTTTCAGATATTGCGAACCTTAGTCAGT
>Ga0209066_10000686_pt1 | contig 48416 bp, 45 predicted proteins | sample All_14_2_FD_187198 | JGI IMG/M metagenome (GOLD analysis project Ga0209066, IMG submission 187198) | Freshwater microbial communities in response to fracking from Pennsylvania, USA - Allegheny Zone_MetaG_DW_15 (SPAdes) (version 2) ... | reverse complement strand
GGAAATCCGATCGGGCTTCGATTATCCCATTGGGCGTTCCCGTTGTTCCTCGATAGCTCAGCGGTAGAGCAATCGACTGTTAATCGATTGGTCGCAGGTTCGAATCCTGCTCGAGGAGCCATTTTTCTTTATAGGCCATTTTATTGTCTGGAACCGCCGTAGCTCTTGATTACAGGAGTTAAAACTTAAATGCGCCACACTATCCCAGCTCCACTTTTAGCAGTTTGCTCAGATTTTCTGGCTACTTATGAAACCCACGCAAGTTTAGACAGTCTATTTACTTACGCTGGAGCCCCCGGAGAGCCGCCCGAAGGGAGCAAGCCGGTCAAAGCTTTAGCTTGGTTACGCCTTGTAAATAAAGACGAGAGCTTAAACCCACTGGAAGTGCTGGGTCGCATAATGGAAAATCACATGGAGGAGGAATTAGATTCTTCACATCCATGGGACTCCACGCGCCCTATAAAACTTACAGACCGTGAGAAAATTGAAAAAACCTTAGCTAGGAATAAATTAACCTATGTGAAAGGCGGTAAAATTGTGCCTTTTCAGTCCCTAGCAGCTCCTTCAAAGAGCCTCGAGGAACTGATTAAAGATCAAGATATTAGCGCAGTGAATGAGGAATTTGACCGCGCGCTGAAAAACGTAGAATCCAATCCTAGAGAAGCCGTCTCAGCTGCTAGCAATATATTGGAATCATTGTGCAAAGCTTATATTGAGGAAACCCCTTCAATCCAAGCCCCCGCAAAGCTGGACTTGAAAAGCGTCTGGGCTGTAGTTCGTAAAGATTTGGGATTTGATCCCAGTTTAATTGAAGACCACGATTTACAAAAAATACTTTCAGGACTGATCTCCTTAGTTGACGGAGTTGCCTCACTCCGTACACACGCAAGCTCAGCACATGGGGCAGGAAAGAAAAGCTATAAGCTTGAGCCACGCCATGCACGCTTAGCCGTTCATGCCGCACATACCGCGGCAATGTTTGTTTTTGAAACATGGAAAAAGAAAAAGAAAACATAACAAGAATAAATTTAAGATGAGAATTCATCAAACTTCAATCGCACTATTGATATTCACTATAAAATACTTCGTTTATTTCTGATACGCTTTTGCGTATGAAAAAACCTCTTCATCATCATTTGTATTTCTGGGTTTTGCTGGCGATTTTCGCGGGCGGGCTTATTGGGCATTTTGCGCCTGAAACGGGCACGGCGCTCAAGCCTGTCAGCGATGCGTTTATCGCGCTTGTCAAAATGCTTATTGCGCCCGTGGTGTTTTGTACCATCGTACTGGGCATTGCCGCAGCCGGCGACATGAAGAAAGTTGGCCGCGTGGGTGCCAAGACGCTTGTTTACTTTGAAGTCATATCGACCTTCGCGCTGTTTATCGGCCTTGTGGTCGGCAACTGGTTCAAACCCGGCGCGGGCTTCAATGTGGACCCTGCGACGCTTGATACAAAGGCTATTGCTGGTTATGCTGAGGCCGCGCACGACCAGACGCTGGCGCATTTCCTGCTTAGCATCATTCCAAAATCATTTCCCGATGCGCTGGCTGGTAACGGCAACCTTTTACAGGTGCTTTTAATATCCATCCTGTTCGGCTACGCGCTTAACCGTTTGGGCCCGCGCGGCGAGCGTGTGCACGGGTTTATTGAAGAAGCCTCGCATATCTTCTTTTCCATGGTTGGTGTGGTCATGAAGCTGGCACCTTTGGGCGCCGGTGCGGCCATGGCGTTTACGGTTGGTAAATACGGCATTGATTCCCTGCGCCCGCTGGCTGCCGTCATGGGCCTTTTTTACCTGACCTGCGCGGTATTCGTGTTCGTGGTGCTGGGGCTGGTTGCCAAATTCGCGGGTTTCAGTATTTTTAAATATCTGCGCTACATCCGCGAAGAAATCCTCATCGTGCTTGGCACATCATCATCCGAAAGCGTGCTGGCACCTTTGATGGTAAAAATGGAGCGTGCAGGCTGCCCCAAAGGCATTACGGGGCTTGTGGTGCCTGCCGGCTATTCCTTCAACCTTGATGGCACGAATATTTACCTGACGCTGGCGACGCTGTTCATTGCACAGGCCCTCAATATCGACCTGACATGGTCGCAGCAGGCATTACTGTTTGGCGTGGCGCTTTTAACATCAAAAGGCGCATCAGGCGTGACAGGCGCCGGATTCATTACGCTGGCGGCCACATTGGCCGTGGTGCCGGATATTCCGGTTGCGGGCCTTGCGCTGATTTTGGGGATAGACAGGTTTATGTCAGAAGCACGCGCGATCACGAACCTGATCGGCAATGGTGTTGCCACCATCGTCATCACGAAATGGGAAGGCGCGCTTGATGAAACCGCCTTCAATGAAGCCTTAGAAAATCAATCCGTCGCGCGGTCGGTGCAGTAGGCATCCTTGGCGGATAGCATCTGCACGGGCTGTGTCATTGGTGCGCCCATGTTGGACGCGCGCAAATTGACCCAGGCGGCCCGCAAATTGCGGGTCAGGAAGCTGGATTGTTTCACCGGTTGTTGTTTTGCTGCTGCTGTCGTCATGGGCGCATCATCCGCATATCGCATTTCAAAAACAATACGCAGCGCAGCAACAAAACATGGCGCGCATTTTGTATGTAGCCACTAAAACTTCGCGCTTTACTTGGCCTCATGGGCGGCTAATGTAACCATATGAGCACGAAAAAACTTTTTTTAGATGATGCAATGCGGCAGAGTTTCGATGCGAAAATCATCGCCATCACGCCCGTTGGCCTAGTACTGGATGCCACCTGTTTTTACGCGACATCAGGCGGGCAGCCGGGCGATACCGGCACCCTGAACGGTGTGCGCGTGACCGACACCATTAAAGACAAAGAGGTGCCGGACCAGATTATCCACGTGGTGGCGCCTGAAAACATGGCGCAGTTCACCGTGGGCCAAGCTGTTACGGGCCAGATTGAATGGGCACGCCGCTGGGCGCATATGCGGATGCACACGGCCCTGCACCTTGTTTGCAAACTGATTACCGGCTACGCCACCGGCAACCAGATTGCCGCCGACAAAGGCCGCATTGATTTTGACGTTGAAATGGATGCGCTGGATAAAGACGCGCTGACCGCGCAGTTAAACGACCTTATTGCAGGCAACCACGCCATCAGCACATCGGTGGTGGATGAAGCGGAGCTTGATAAGAACCCGGGGCTTGTACGCACGCTTTCAGTGCAGCCGCCGCGCGGGTCGGGCACCATACGCATGGTAACCATTGGTGACGTTGCCAACCCCGTTGACCGCCAGCCATGCGGGGGCACGCATGTGCCAAACACCAGCGATATTGGCGGCGTTACGATTGTGAAAATCGAGAACAAAGGCAAACAGAACAAGCGGATTGTACTGGTGCTGAATGACGTGCTGGCAGCGCAGAGTGCGGCTGCTTAAATATTACTTTTTGGCGTAGTACGTGGCCGCATTTTGCGCCGCCCTGAAGACCAGATCTTTATTCAGAGGTTTACCCAGGAAGCCTTTGGCACCCTTGATTTTGGATTCCACGATGTTGTCGCGCACGGTATCGGCGCTGATAATGATGCAGTAGGCGTAGGGGTCCATCAATTCATGCAGGACGCCTGAGAGGTCGGTGCCTTTTTCGGTTTTCAGGTGGATGTCGATAAACACGCAGTTGGGCGAAAAACGCTTATACGATTCCAGAAACTGTTCGGCCGTCGAGGCAAGCTCAACATGGCCAAGCGTTTTTAGCATATGGTCCATCTGCTTCAAAATCATCGGGTCGTCATCGAGTACCAGAAATACGTTCCCCTTACGGGCGAAGCGGGCAATGCCATAGCGTGCGCTGTAATTGTCGGCACCCTGGAAAGTTTCAAAAATTTTCTGCAGCTGGTCTTCGCCTTTTTCAAGGTTGCTGGTGCTGGCCCTGACCCCCATAGAGGCAAAACGGCCTTCAAGCGAGCCTTCGATGAAGCGGCGTGCGCCCTCTTCCTCGACCTTGACCAGCATCAGGACTTCGCGCTTACCCACATCTTCCATAATATAAGCTTCATCATCGCGGAAATACGCGTCCATGAATTTTACGACATCAGTCAGTTCGGATTTGGGGCGTTCAATCGCACCGCGAATGTGAATATAAGACCAATTACGCGGGACGCTGCGTTTCTGGCAGGCCATATCAACCAAATAATCGAGATGGGCGGCTGTAAAACGACGCCCCTTAAGATCAGCGGAGGCTTTAGACCGTGTCATTGCTTCAAACTTCCTGAATAGCCATCAAAGATACATGGATTCTCGCCTGTACCATCATGCTGTGTCAATCCAATCATTATGACCTGCTTTTGCAGACTGCTCACGACTATACACATATGAAACTAAAGAAAGGTTTACAACCACATTACAAGTATCAAGGCTATATACAGGGCTATGAATGCATATGCGTTAACAGTGGATACATATTTGTTAATTAATTTTAGAAGTTTATATTTATGAATATATAAATAATTACACAAATTTCAAATGAGTATTATATCCATATATAGCAATTAACCATTATACTGGTTTGGTTGCACATGCGGCGGATAATATTTCCGATTAGTTGCTTTTTTGGTTGAAACAGTTGCGTATATGGGGTACAAAGAAATTACACACCCTCTATTACCGCCGTTTGTCCGGAGACTCTTGAAAAAGATCTCCGGATCTTTTTTATCCGGGTTAATTTTCTGGCAGGCAATCTCCCGCTGCGAGCCCTTGCGACAGGGCATATGAAAAGGGTATAACCCCCTACTCTGGCAATATAAAACCAACCTGTGGCGGCATGAAAGTTTTGATTTTATCCAATGCGTCGTCCGTGCATACGGTACGCATCGCCAATGGCCTGGCCGCCCGCGGGCTGGATGTTCATGTCGCATCCATCCATGAATTTTCGACGGATTTTCATACAAGCATAAAAAAACACCCGGCACCTTTGCGCGGGCGCTTTGGCTATATTCTGAATGCACCTTGGCTGCACATGCTGTGCCGCCGCCTGAGGGTTGATGTCATCAACGCACATTACCTGTCAGGCTATGGCACGCTGGCCACGCTGGCCCTTGTACACCCGCTGGTTGTGACCAGCTGGGGGTCCGACATTTATGCTTTTCCGACCAAATCGCGCCTGCACCGCGCCCTGATCAAGCTTGTGCTTAAACGCGCCGACAGTGCCTATACCACCGGCTTTTACAGCAAGCGTGCACAAGAGGCGCTATGCCCCAAACCCTGCGCTGTCATTCCTTTCGGTGTGGATGTTGAGGAAATGACCCATATAAACGCCGACCCTGCTGCCAAAACCCCCTTTGCACAGGGTGATTTTATTATGGGCATCTTCAAGCACCTGTATTCATTTTACGGACAGGAAGAAGCGATAGATGTGCTCGCCATGCTAAAAAAACGTTTCCCCGGCCGCGCCATACGCCTTGTGCTGGTGGGTGACGGGCCTGACCAGAAGCGGTTCGAGGATTATGCGGACAAACTAGGCGTGCGTACCGATGTACATTTTGCAGGCCAGGTATCGCATCTTGAAATGCCGTATTATCAAAACATTCTTTCGACCTACCTGGTCGCATCACAGAACGAAAGCCTGTGCGTAGCGGCGCTTGAATCGGGTGCGTGCGGCAAACCGGTGGTCGCCAACCGCGTGGGCGAATTGCCCTGCATCATCCGTGATGGCTGGAACGGCTTTCTGGTCGCGCCCTATAAGGCCGATGAAATGGCTGACGCCGTCGCCAAACTGGTAGCCGACCCAACACTGGCTGCCACCATGGGCCAGAACGGGCGCGAGCATGTCCATAGCACTTATAACTGGCAAAACAGCCTCGACCACATGGTCAGGTTTTTGAACGATGCCTCAAACCCTCATGCAAAGGCTGCCTGACCCGATGATACCAGCCAACGCATTCCCCAAAATTACGGTGGCAACCGCCACCTATAACCGCGCCGACTTACTGCCCGAGACGATGGACAGCATTCTCGCGCAGGATTACCCAAATCTTGAATATATCGTGCTTGATGACGGCTCATCAGACAACACGGCCGAAATCATGAAGCCGTATCTGGAGAAATATCCGCATATCATCCGGTTTGAATCGCACGCCAATATGGGCGAAGCACGTACGGTCAATAAAGCATGGGAAATGGCGACCGGAGATTACTTCATGGTTATCGCCTCAGACGACCCGCAACCCAGCCGCCAGTTGCTTAAACGCTCGGCCGAAGTTATGCAGGCAAACCTCAATTGCGTGGCCACATACCCCGACTGGGTGATGATCGACCAGCAAAGCCGACCTGTGCGCGACATGGTGCTGGGCGACTGGGATCTGCATTACATGGTACGCAACGTGGTGTGTTTTATTGGCCCCGGCGCATTGATTAACCGGAAAAAACTGTTTGGCAAAATACCTTACCTGCGTACGCCCAAATACCGCTTCGTATCTGATTACGATTGCTGGCTACGGATTGGCCTTCATGGTGATTTTGTTCATATTCCTGAAATGCTGGCGGCATGGCGCGAACATGAAGGTTCGGCCACCATCGTTAATAACGGCATCAAAATCGCAAGCGAGCTACAAGCGCTGTATGACGAATATTTTTCCAGTTACGATTTGCCACCTGCGGTGCGCGCCGAAGAAGCGCGCGTGAAGTCGTATCTGTACATGGTTGTGGCAAAACACACATGGCGCAACGCGCCGCATAAATCAGCCCTTTATTTAGCCAAATCGCTTACCTTGTGCCCGACCGAATTTTTCAGCCGTTTTGATTCCGCCGCACGTGCTGGCGTTAAAAAAGCACTTCGCCTAATGGGGATAGAACCTATGTCACCGATTGTATTTGCGCGCAAAGCCATACGCTATGCCCGCCACCGCGCTGCCGCCCCCGTGGCCAAATTGCTTGTCCTGCCACTTATCAAATTTTTCAACCTGCAGTTTTTCGGCCAGAAAATCGCGACAAGCGTGCCTGCATATTATTCGCCGCTGCCCGACATAGCCGATTTCAAAGCCGATTACTGGCAAGGTAAATCGGCCATGCGTGGCATTAAAATTGACGGCCCCGCCATCATCAAAGAAACGGCACCGATGCTGGCGCGTTATGCTGGCGAATTCCGTTCCAAATTTCCGCTCAATAGCGATGGCCGCGCCAAATTCCACCTTATTAACGGCACTTACATGGCGGGGGATGCCCATTATTACTATGCCCTCATCAGGGATAAGAAACCGCGGCGCATCATTGAAATCGGCTCAGGCAACTCAACCATTCTTGCAGCCGAAGCCATCGCCCAGAACAAATTGGAAGATGCCCAATATGCCTGCCACCTGACCGCCATCGAGCCTTACCCTTCAGTAGCCCTTAAAGCCATACCGGAAAACGCTGTTGAGCTGATCACAAGCAAGCTGCAGGACATAGATCTCGCATTTTTTGAAACACTCGGCGCGGGCGATATTCTGTTCATCGATTCCACGCACGTGCTGCGCGAAAACAGCGATGTGCAAATTGAGTTTCTGGAAATACTGCCGCGACTCCGGAAAAACGTGTTCGTGCACATCCATGACATCAGCCTGCCGAAGCCATATCCGAAAGTGTATTTCGACGCACAGCTTTACTGGACGGAACAATATATTCTGCAAGCCTACCTGATGCATAACGAGCATGTGGAAATCACCTGGCCGGGCACCTACCTTATGGAGACGCAGCGCGAGGCGCTGTATGAGATGATCCCCGAAATTGCGGATATGCGGAAGGTTTACCCGATGGCGGAGCCAAGCGCATTCTGGTTCAAGATTGTCAAAGATGCCGCCTAAAAAGATCCTCATCGTTGCCAACCAGAGCAGCGTGCACACAGCCGGCTGGTCTAAGCTGGCCGCGCAGACGGATTTCGATTTTTCGGTGTTCTGCCTGCATTACGGGGCACCCGTGGCGCCACCTGCACGGTTCAAATACTTCTACCCGTTTCATTACCTGCGTATGAGCGAAGGCTTCAAACCTGCCGCCAATAACCATGCCATCTGGCCCCTGCCCTTCCTGCCGCTTTTTGCACGGGCCTTAAACGGCTTCAAAACTATGCTGCTGGGCCGCCGCGCTTATAAAACCAGCTTCGGGCATAATACCTGTGCGCTGAATGCGCTGATTGACCGCATCAAACCCGACATTGTGCATTCCATGGATTTCCAGCAGGCGGGGTATTTGGTAGCACGTGCCAAGGCCGCCTATAAAGGCCAGTTCCCGACATGGATCGCGACCAACTGGGGCAGCGATATTTACTACTTTAACCAGTTTGCCGACCATAAACCCGAAATTGCCAGAGTATTGGCGGGCGCCGATTACTATTCGTGCGAATGCGAGCGCGATGTGTGCCTGGCGCGTGATACGGGCTATCAGGGCCGTGTGTTGCCCGTATTCCCCAATAGCGGCGGGTATGACACGGCTGCCATTGAAAGCCGCCGCAATGCGGTCAAACCGTCCGCGCGGCGTATCATTCTGGTCAAGGGCTACCAGCATTTTGCAGGTCGCGCCCTCACGGCACTTGATGCACTGGAACGCATTGCCGACCTGTTGCGTGGGTATAAGGTTATTGTTTTCTCGGGCTTTGCCTGCCCCGATGTCATTGCGCGGGCAAACCAGCTGGCACAAGACGGCATCATGGATATTGAATGCCTGCCTTATTTATCCAAAGACGCGATGATGGATTATTTCGCCCAAGCACGTGTTTACTTGGGCGTCAGCATATCGGACGCCATCAGCACATCGTTGCTGGAATCCATAGTTCACGGCACCTTCCCCATCCAGACCGATACATCCTGCGCCAATGAATGGGTTACCGATGGCGAGACGGGTTTTATCATCCCGCCCGACGATGTGGCCTATATTGCCGCAAAAGTGGCTGATGCGCTCACAAATGATGCATTGGTTGATGATGCCGCCGCCAAAAACTGGGTGACCGCGGTTGAAAGACTGGATATGACTGTTCTGCGCGCAAAAATTGACGCTTTCTATAAACAGGCTTTGACCGGAGATACGCTATAACCATCGCATCCCCATCCATTCTGGTTGTTGGTGCCACAGGTATGCTGGGGCACAAGCTGATGCAGGTACTTGGCCGCAATTTTCGCGTAGCAGGCACCATGCGCGAACATATCAACAGCTATGATGCGCTGGCCGGTATGCAGATATTCACGGGCGTAAATATCGACGACGTTGAAAGCCTGAACCCCGCGCTCAAAGCATTCAAACCCGATTTTGTTGTTAACTGCGTTGGTATCATCAAACAGCTTGAGGAATCGAAATCGGCGGAACCGACCATTCGCTTCAATTCCCTGCTGCCGCACCAATTGGCGCGTATATCGGAATACGCAGGCGCGAAGCTCATCCACATAAGTACGGATTGCGTGTTTTCAGGCCTACTGGGCCGCCCGTACACGGAAGCCGACAAATCGGATGCGACAGACCTTTACGGCCAGAGCAAATACCTAGGCGAAGTCAAAGCAGCACCGCACCTGACATTGCGTACATCCATCATCGGGCCTGAACTGCGCGGGCGCAAAAGCCTTGTGGAATGGGTTTTGAAGCAAAAGGGCCAGACGGCCAAAGGCTACACCAAAGCGCTTTATACTGGCCTCACCACGCTAGAAATGGCCAAAGTTATTGGCCGTATTGTGACAAACCACGCCGATTTGACGGGGCTTTACCACCTGTCGGTCGATGCGATATCAAAATACGACCTTATCGGCATCATGAATGATGTTTATAAGCTAGGGATCACCCTCGAGCGGGACGAGGTGTTTTACTGTGACCGCCGCCTTGATAGCAGCGCCCTGCGCGCCGCTCTTGGCTACACACCGCCGACATGGCAACAATTGATTGAAGAGATGGCAGCAGATGGCAAATAAAGCGATATTCGAAGACAAACGTATCCTGATTACGGGTGGCACAGGTTCACTGGGCAAGACCCTTGTGCGCCGTTTGCTGGAAGCCAAAAACGGGGCTCCGAAAAAAATCATCGTGTTTTCACGCGATGAAGGCAAGCAGCACGCCATGCGCATGGAATACCTGAATGCTGCGAGTGCTACCGATGAAGTGATTTACAACAACTTCAACCGGATGATCGAATTCAGGGTGGGCGACGTACGCGACGTCAACAGCCTGACACCGGCGCTGCGTAATGCTGATATCGTCATTAATGCAGCCGCCTTGAAGCAAGTACCGACCTGCGAATATTTTCCGTTTGAAGCCGTACGCACAAACGTAGAAGGCGCACATAACATCGTATCCATCATCCGCAACCATAACCTGCCTGTTGAAACGGTTGTCGGCATTTCGACCGACAAGGCATGCAAGCCTGTCAATGTCATGGGCATGACCAAATCGCTGCAGGAACGCGTCTTGCTGTGCGGCAACCTTGATTGCCCGCAAACGCGTTTCATTACGGTGCGTTACGGCAACGTGTTGGCATCGCGCGGGTCGGTTATTCCGCTGTTCCACCACCAGATCAAAAACGGCGGGCCAGTGACCATCACGCACGAGGACATGACACGCTTTTTGCTGAGCCTTGATGACGCAGTCGACATCGTGTTCGAAGCCATCACGAGCGCGAAAGCAGGCGAGATGTATATTCCGCGCGCACCGACCTCTAAAATCGTCGATGTGGCCAAGGCATTGATTGGCACACGCCGCATTGAAACGGTTGTTACCGGCATCCGCCCCGGCGAGAAACTGCATGAAATCATGATCTCGGATGAAGAGGCACACCGCACATCGGTCCGCGGCAATTACTATGTGATCGCGCCGATTTTGCCTGAACTGATGAATGGCGAACCCCTGCCCGCGCCCGCACTCACAGCCGAATACAGCTCGGAGCACGACACCTTGAGCGAGCTTCAGACCTTTGCGCTTTTGAAGAAGCACAAATTGCTGATCGAAGATAATTCGGACTTCGATGAAGGCCGCAAAGAGATGCTACGGTAAGGTTTCCCTACATGAAAATAATGACCATTCTCGGCACACGGCCGGAAATCATCCGCCTGAGCTGCATCATCCCCAAACTGGATGCGATGGGCCCCCATGTGCTGGTGCATACAGGGCAGAATTACGACCATGCGCTGAACGATATTTTCTTTCAGGAACTTGGTTTGCGCGCGCCTGATGTTTTCATGGGCGTCAAAGGCCAAAGCTTCTCGGAACAGGTCGGCCAGATTCTGACCAAGTCAGAAGAGCTGATGCGCGAGCATAAGCCCGATGCCCTGCTGCTTCTGGGCGACACAAATAGCGCCCTGACGGCCTATGTGGCCAAACGCTTGGGTATCCCCGTATTCCATATGGAAGCCGGCAACCGTTGCTATGATGACCGCGTACCGGAAGAAGTGAACCGCCGCGTGATCGACCATAGCAGCGATATTTTAATGCCCTATACCCATAACAGCGCCAGCAATCTGCGCCTTGAAGGTATTGAAGACAGCCGCATTGTCGTGACTGGCAACCCCATCTGGGAAGTCATCAAAACCTATTGGGATAAAATCGAGGCATCGACCGTACGCGATACGCTGGGCCTGAATTTGCGCGGATACTTCCTTGTAACCCTGCACCGCGCCGAAAACGTGGATATTGAAGACCGATTCAAAAACATTCTGGACGGCCTACAACGCGTACAGCGTGCGCACAACCTGCCGGTTATCGTCAGCACCCACCCACGTACGCGCGATAAAATGAAAAAATTTGGCTTCGATCCCGCCTCCATGCCGGGCCTGACATTCCCTGAGCCATTTGGCTTTTTCGACTTCGTGGCACTGGAACGCGATGCCGCCTGCGTTTTGTCGGATAGCGGCACCGTGCAGGAGGAATGCTGTATTTTAAAAGTGCCCAACGTAGCCCTGCGCGATGTGACCGAACGGCAGGAAACCATTCAGTGCGGCAGCAATACCCTGACGGGTGCCGACCCTGCCCGCATTGAAGCCGCCGTGGCGCGTGTGATTGCCGCCCCCTGCGACTGGACTCCGCCGCCCGAATATCTGGCCGAAAACGTCAGCGATACCGTGCTTGAGGTTATCCGCACCCGTAAAACCGACCCTGTCGCTAAAATTCGCAATCAGATGGCAAGGTTTGGTATAGAGATTACTCTATGACAATGGATGCTTACAAAATCGGTGACCGCGAAGAGCGCGTCTGGGGCCAGTATGTGGTTACCAGCATCGGCCCTATGGCCGATGGCCGCGAGTTTTGTGAGAAAACCATCGTGCTGTACCCGAACCAGATGTCGTCATTGCAGCAACACGCGCTACGCAGTGAAATCTGGACCGTTATCGAAGGCCGGATGAGCGCCATCATCAACGGGCAATTGCTAGTGCTGGAAGCGGGCCAATCGGTCGATATTCCGCTGGGTGCCATCCACTGTTTTGCCAATGCCGAGCCTGACAATCTTGTCGTTCATGAACGGCAGGAAGGCACCTGCCGCGAGGCTGACAACACACGTATTCGTGACGCATCGGGCCGCGCCGTCACGGCCATTAACCACCCTGATTATGCCGCCAGCGTTGCCCATTATGACACGCTGGCGCAGCGTCTGGGGCTTACCGCCCCTGCGCGTCAGGCCATTTAAGCGCATTACCCCCATAAATCAGTGCAAACTTGGCCCGCAAACGGGGAAAACGTGGTTTTTGCCATGGCCAAGTGCCTGTATTTTTTGTAATAAACATCATGCACGAAACCCCGCCTGTCATCATCATCAGCCCGGATTCAACGGCCGCCGATTACTGGCAGGAAGTCTGGCGTTTCCGCAGCCTTGCATTTTACCTTGCATGGCGCGACGTATTGGTGCGTTACAAACAGACCGTGATCGGCGTGGCCTGGGGTCTGCTGCGCCCCGCCATCACGATGCTGACCTTCACTTTCATTTTCAGCAAACTTGCCAATTTGCCATCGGGCACCATTCCATACCCGCTGCTTGTACTTTCGGCCCTTTTGCCATGGCAGCTTTTCGCGACCAGCATTACAGGCGTCGGCGAGTCCCTCACCAGTAACTCGAACCTTATCAGCAAGGTGTATTTCCCGCGGATTGTGGCACCGTTAAGCGGGCTTATGGTCGGCGTGGTCGATTTCGCACTGTCACTCAGCCTACTTGCCGTTGTCATGGTGTGGTACGGCGTCTGGCCGGGCTGGCAGATTTTGACATTACCGCTGTTTGTTGTGCTGGCCTTGCTGCCTGCGTTGGGATTCGGCCTATTTTTAGCCACGCTGAACGTGCGTTACCGCGATTTCCGTTTCATCATCCCGTTCATGCTGCAAATCGGCATGTATATATCGCCGGTCGGTTTTTCATCGGACATCATGCCCGAGAAATGGCGGCTGCTCTATTCCCTGAACCCCATGGTGGGCGTGATTGACGGCTTCAGATGGGCCATCAGCGGCGGGGATTTCAACATTTACGTACCGGGCTTCTGCCTGTCGATTTTGCTTAGCGTTATGGCCGTGCTGCTGGGTATTTTGTATTTCCGCGCCTACGAAAAACATTTTGCGGATGTGATATGACCGACCCCATCATCGCCGTTGAAAACCTGTCGAAGCGCTACACAATCGCGCATCAGCGTAACCAGTTGAAAACTACGCTGCGCGAAGACCTGATGCACGGCGTGCAGGCCATGGGTAAGCGTATCATCCACCCGTTCAGCCCCACGGCGCGCAAATCAAACAAGGAAGATTTCTGGGCCCTGAAAGATGTTTCCTTCGATGTGCAGGCGGGTGACCGTTTCGGCATTATCGGGCGCAACGGGGCCGGCAAATCAACCCTGCTTAAAATCCTGAGCCGCATTACCACGCCCACGACTGGCCGTGCCGTCTTCAAAGGCCGTGTCGCAAGCCTACTTGAAGTGGGTACGGGCTTCCATTCCGAACTTACGGGGCGCGAGAATATTTACCTCAACGGCTCCATTCTGGGTATGAGCCAGGCAGAAATTCGTGCCAAGTTCGATGAAATCGTCGCGTTCGCGGAGATCGAAAAATTCCTCGATACCCCCGTCAAACGTTATTCATCGGGCATGTATGTGCGCCTGGCATTTGCGATTGCCGCGCATCTCGCATCGGAAATCCTCATCCTCGATGAAGTGCTGGCGGTTGGCGATATTTCGTTCCAGCGTAAATGCCTCGGTAAAATGGACGATGTCAGCAAAAGCGGGCGCACCGTGCTGTTCGTGAGCCACGATATGCAGGCCATCAACAAGTTCTGTGACAAGGGTCTGTACCTGAAGCAGGGCCAGATTGATTATTGCGGTGGCATATCGGAAGCCATCACGCGCTATAACACCGATGCCAAGACCGACTTGTTCGGTATGGGGCGGTTTGATTTGGGTAGCCTTGAGCGCAAAGGCACCCTTGATGTACGCTTTGAAGCGATTGAACTGACGCACACACCGCGCGCGCCCGACACTGCCAACCTTTTGCGCGGCGGCGATGACCTGACGATCAAGCTGGATTTGCATTGCACGCGCGCGACACCCAATTTCAACGTCGCCATTATCGTACTGGACGGGATGCAACTGCGTGTCATTGACGCCAATTTCGCGATGGAAGGCAAAACCATGAGCATGGTTGCGGGTGAACGCCGGCGCGTGACTTTCCTACTTAAAAACTTACTGCTGAAGCCTGATGAGTATGTGCTGGGCCTGTGGGCGGGCATCCCGAATACGGATCTCGATTCCATCGAGGAAGCGGTGCGCTTCAATGTCGATTTGCCGCTATCGTATAATGGCGGCCCTAAAATTTACCCCGGTATTTACCGGTGCGATTTCAACACCACCATTGAATAACCGGAGCCTAAACGTGATCAAGACCATCAAATCCGTTATCAAGAAGACGCCATTATTCAAGCTGTACATCACCATCTCGCGTTTCAACGCGATGAGCGCGCGTCTCGATTACCTTGAAAAGCGCGTGCATAACGACAACTGGGACATGATGGAAAAGCTCATGCACTATCTTGTCACGGCGGAAATTGAGGGCGATTATTGCGAATTCGGCGTGTTCATGGGCACGACCTTCAACCACGCGCTGCGTTATCACGGGCTATTCCCCCATATGCGCTATTTCGGTTTTGATTCCTTCGAAGGGCTGCCAGCCCCTGAAGGCATCGACAACGAAGGCAACTACGCCAGCAACTTTTTCAAAGGCCAGTTTTCATGCAGCCGCGAACAGTTTATCGCCAACATCAAGGCCAACAACCTGCCGCTTGAGAAAGTCACCCTTGTGAAAGGCTGGTTTGATACATCGCTGACGGATGACATGGCCGCGCAAAACAACCTCAAAAAAATTGCCTTGGCTTATATTGATTGCGATTTTTATCATTCAACCGTGCCGGTGCTTGAGTTCATCGGGCCGCGCCTGTCGGTCGGCAGCATCATCGCATTCGATGACTGGAAAACATACCGCAACCTGCCTGACAAGGGCCAGCAGCTGGCGACGGCCGAATGGCTTGCGCGCAACCCCAACATCAAATTGCTGCCTCTGCTTGATTACGGCCCGTTCGGCAAAGTGTTTTCAGTAGCAGCCATCTAAACCGGAGGCATACGCATGATGCGAGCGCACATCCAGCCGGTGATTTTATCAGGCGGCAGCGGTGACCGTTTATGGCCGCTTTCGACCCGTGCGATGCCCAAGCAATTCCATGCACTCGTGAACACGGGGCAAAGCATGTTGCAAGCGACAGCCCTGCGCGTATCGCCCACCAACGGCTTTGTGGCTCCGACCATCGTATGCCATGAAGACCAACGCTTTCTGGTAGCCGAACAAATGCGCGCGAGCGGCATTTCACCCAAACGCATCTTGCTGGAGCCGTACCGCAAGAACACCGCCCCCGCCATTACTCTTGCCGCCATTGAAGCTGAGCGTGAGGGCAATGCCTACATACTGGTGCTGCCGGCCGACCATGCGATAGACGATGACGCCGCATTTCTGGCAACGCTTGAAGCGGGCTTTAAGGCCGCCGATAACGGCAAACACTGCGTGCTGTTCGGCATACACCCCGCCTTCGCCCATACTGGGTATGGGTACATAAAAATTGAACAAGGCGATGTGATTAGCGCCTTCACAGAAAAACCCGATAAAGCGACTGCCGAAGGCTTCGTGGCTGACGGCCATTATTACTGGAATAGCGGCATTTTTTTACTGCCCGTAGCCAAGTTTCTGGCTGATATGGACCAAAGCATTGTGACCACCGTGCGCGCAGCGTTTGATGCGGGCCATGAGGATTTATCATTCTTCCGGCCTGATGCGGCGCTGTATGAATCATTGCCCAGCATATCAATCGACCATGCGTATTTTGAAAAAGCGGCAGGCGCACGCCTTGTGCCCGCGCAATTCACATGGAGTGATATTGGCGATTGGAATGCCGTGCATGACATTACCGCGCAAGACAGCGACGGTAATGCCGCTTTGGGCAATACGGCCCTGCTGAATGTTCGTGGGTCGTATATCCGTACTGACGGGCCTTTAATTGCCGCCGCGGACCTTGATAACCATGTGGTGGTTGCTGAAAAAGGCGCCATCATGATTGCACGGCGCGATCAGGCGCAGAATGTGCGCCAGCTGGTGGCCATGCTAGCCACGCAAAACAGACTGGATAACCCTGACGCCGCGATTACGCGCCGCCCCTGGGGCCATTTCCGTGATGTGTTCCATATGCCCGGTTGCCGCATTCTGAACATGGTAATTGATGCAGGCGGCAAATTATCGCTGCAAAGTCATGCGCACCGCCATGAACACTGGGTTGTGGTGCGCGGTGTTGCAACACTGACCATTCGTGATGCTTCGGGCCTCGAAACTAAAACCGTTTTGAACGCAGGCGATTCAGGTAATGCGCCCATGGGGGCTATTCACCGCCTTGAAAACAGCGGGCTAGACCCACTGGCGGTTATTGAAGTGCAAACCGGCAGTTTGCTTCGCGATGACGATATTATAAGATACGACCATGTTTATTAGACTGATCCGCGCCGTTAAAAACCGCATGGCCAAGCCTTATGTTGCTGCGCCCGGTATGTTGCCGCCTGCATGGCGCGCCTATGCCGCGTATATCGATATCCACCCCACGACCCTTATTGCACCATCAGCTACCCTGACCATTTACCAGTTGCCCGCCACGCCGCGCAAAATGATAACGATTGGCGCAGGTTCGCATATTTTCGGGCAGTTTGCGCTTCTGCGCGATGCTGCGACCATACGCATCGGCGCCAATTGCCAGATCGGCCATTCGCATTTCAATTGCGCTGACAACATTACCATTGGCGATGATGTGCTGATGGCATGGGGCTGCACCCTCATGGACCATGACAGCCATGCCCAGACCTTCACGCAGCGTCAGAACGACGTGCGCCAGTGCTATACCGCCTACCTTCAAAACCCGCATAACATGCTAGCAAACAAGGACTGGGCAGGCGTTGGCATGAAGCCTATCCGCATCGGCCATAAGGGGTGGATCGGTTTCAACTGTATCCTCCTCAAAGGTGTGACCCTTGGTGCTTCATGCATCGTGGGTGCAGGCAGCGTGGTTACCAAGTCGTTTGATGATTCCGTTAAAATTGGCGGCAACCCTGCAGCTCAGCTGGGGCTACACGCATGAGTATCGCCCCTGTGCTGATAACGGGCGCTAACGGTTTCGTGGGCAGTGCGTTCATGGATTTTTATGGGCCCCGCGCCCGCGGCCTTACCCGCGCGCAATGCGATTACAGCATTGATGGCCTGAAAGCCACCATTGGTACAACAGCACCTGAAACAATTTTGCATTGCGCGGGGTCTGCATCTGTCGCGCATTCTATCGAAGACCCCGAGGGCGATTACGAAGCGCAGGTGGGCCTTGCCACACGCCTGATGGAAGCAGCGTACCAGAGCGATACCAGCCCACGCGTTATTCTTTTTTCAAGCGCGGCAGTATATGGCAACCCCGTGCAACTGCCTGTGCGCGAAGATGCGGCGCTTGTGCCCCTGTCGCCCTACGGCGTGCACAAAGTGATGCTTGAGAAAGCGGCGCAGAAATACGCAGCGCTCGGCCTCAAGGTTATGGTTGTGCGCATATTCTCGTTATTCGGGGCCCGCCAGAAGCGCCTGCTGATCCACGAGCTGTTTAAGCAATTTAACGACCCCGCAGTGCCCGATGTTGTTTTGATGGGCACGGGCGATGAAACGCGTGATTATTTGTCTATCGAGGCTTTTACCGATGCAGTAGCGCGGCTTGATACCAACTGGCCTGACGATGCCTATAGCTGCTTTAACGTCGCCAGCGGCCAGCGTATCAGCGCCATGCAATGCGCTCAGGTCTTAAAAACCATTATGCATAGCCACAAGCCAATCCGCACGCTCGGTCAGATCATGGAAGGCGTGCCAACCCACTGGTGTGCCGATATCAGCCGATTCAAAGCGCAGACGGGCTTTGACATGCCATTTGATTTTGACGGCGCGCTTGCGCAGGTGGTCACGCAATGGACGCGTTAAAAGCCAAGCCGCGCATTTTGATTGTGGGGGACGCCGCCAGCGTGCACACCGCGCGTTTTTGCATGATGGTCAAAAGCATCGGCTATGATTTCAGGCTGTTCAGCAATGCTGCCAATTCGTATCAGGACGGGCTTTTGCATGACACTATCGTGTACTGCCAGATTTTTACATCCGTTCCGCATAACGGCAATACGCTTGTGCTGGCATGGCCCATCCCCGTTTCCTTCCGTAAACCGCTTATGTCAGCGGTGGGCTACTGGCAACGCATCACACGGTATTTTTACAAACGCAGCCGCGCTAAATATGCCCTGCGCCGCACGATCAACAGCTGGAAGCCGGACCTGATTATTTCGCTGAAAATGCAGGATGACGGTTACGTGTGCGATGAAGCCTTCAACATCATGCCTACCTTCCCGCATTGGCTGCATTTCACATGGGGTACGGATATTGAGTATTTCGGTCGCGCACCCGAGCAACGGCACATCCATTTGCCGCAGATCACATCGTTGCTATCGCACTGCCATTACCACATTGCCGATACGCTGCGCGATATTGAGGCCGCCAAGGCTTTAGGGTTCAAGGGCCACAGTTTCGGGCGGCAGGTGGCGCAAGGCGGGTTTGACCTGCCCGCATTCGTGGTGCCGCGCGCAAGGCCGCACTATGCGCGCAAGGTGATATTGGTCAAAGGCCGGCAGGGCGGGCATATTGGGCAGGGAATGCGTATTATTGAAGCGCTGCATGAATTGCGCGATGAGCTGCGTGAATTCGACATCAAGATCATATTGGCAACACCGAACGTCATTGAAAAATGCCGTGAGTACAGCGCCGCTGACGGACGTTTATACGAGTGCTGCAAATTTGCTGACCATGATGATTTGATGGCGCTGTTCAGTCAGGCGCGCATTACCATTTCAGCAACGGATGTTGACGGTACACCCGCCTTTTTGCTGGAAAGCATGGCCATGGGGGCGCTTCCCGTCCATTCGCGCATGGCATCCATTGAAGAATGGGTCGAAAATGGCACTAACGGCCTGCTGTTTGAGGTGGACGACCACACGGCCCTTAAAGCCGCGATTTTACGCGGCGTGACCGGTGCGCCGCTGTTCGAGCGGGCGCGGGCGCGCAACTGGGAACTGATGCAGCAATACGCCGATAAAAAGGCCATTTGCCAATCAACCAAAACAATCATTGATTCCATATTGGCAGCAGGACAAAGTTAAGACCATGAGCACGAAAACAGCTTTCATTACCGGCATTACAGGGCAAGACGGCGCCTATCTGGCTGAACTTTTGCTCGCCAAGGGTTATATGGTCCATGGCCTGCAGCGCCGGGCCTCGCTTGAACGCACGGACCGGATCGACCATTTGCTGGCCAACCCGAACCTTAAGCTGCATTACGGCGATATGACGGATGCGACGAACCTCATCCGCCTCCTCAGCATCATCAAGCCTGATGAAGTTTACAACCTAGCCGCCCAAAGCCATGTGCAGGTGAGCTTCGAGACGCCCGAATACACCGCTAACAGCGATGCGCTGGGCACGCTGCGCCTGCTTGAAGGTCTGCGTATTCTGGGACTTACCAAAACGACCAAGTTTTACCAAGCATCCACATCCGAGCTATACGGCAATTCAAAACCCCCGCAATCGGAAGTGACGCCATTTGCGCCACGCAGCCCCTATGCCGCCGCCAAGCTGTATGCGTACTGGATAACCGTGAACTACCGTGAGGCGTACGGTATTCACGCCTCAAACGGTATCCTGTTCAACCATGAAAGTCCGCTGCGCGGCGAAACCTTCGTGACCCGTAAAATCACGCTGGCAGTTGGCGCCATCAAGGCCGGCACACAGGACGTACTGGCGCTTGGCAACCTTGATAGCAAACGTGACTGGGGGCATGCCCGCGATTACGTGGCAGGCATGTGGGCCATTATGCAGCAGCCTCAAGGCGATGATTACGTGCTGGCCACTGGCGAGAGCCACACGGTACGCAGCTTCGTTGAAAAAGCATTCGCGCATGCGGGCATACCGCTGACATGGAAGGGCGCAGGCCTTGATGAAGTAGGCGTTGATGCCAAGGGCGTCACGCGCGTACGTATCGACCCCGCCTATTTCAGGCCTACGGAAGTGGATTACCTGCTGGGTGACCCTGCCAAGGCCAAGCGCGTGCTGGGCTGGACGCCAGCCACGACTTTTGATGCGCTGGTGGCCGAGATGGTGGATGCTGATTTGAAGCAGTAGCAAAAGGGTGGCGACCCCGGCAGGAATCGAACCTGCAACCGCCCGCTTAGAAGGCGGGTGCTCTATCCAGTTGAGCTACGAGGTCGTATTAAACGCCGCTTATTTCGTACGACTATTTCGTTCCGGCCGATTTTGCCGAATTCGCCTTGAAATTATCGACATAATTGCGCGGTGTGATAACGCGACCCTGCGGCGCGGTCACGCTGTACTCGATACCTTTTTTATCGGCAAAGGCTACGGCATCTTCCAGCGTTGCGAATTTCATGCGCACTTCATTCAAGGTGTCGCCAGCCGCTGTCCAACCCATCAGAGGCTCGGGCGCACGCGGGGTTTCCAGTTCGTATTCCAAAACCCATGCTTCGGTTTTGGCGCGGCCTGATTGCATGGCATTGCGGGCGGGTTGATAAATGCGTGCTTTCATTTCTTTTCCACGATCGCTTTGAGGTTGGCTAAGCCCTGTTCGTAATTGCCGCCGATGATTTTCTCGCAGCTCATGAACAGGCTCATGATTTTACCGATGGTCGAATTGGGGCCGTAGGCCGCCCATGTGACGCGTGTGGCGCGGCCTTCGGGGCCTTGAGGCTCGAACGTGAATTCAGCGGTGTTGGAGCCTTTAAATGGCTTCAGGAATTCGAGGTGGATGCGAATGAGTTCATACGGCACGCTTTTGGTAACGAACATACCGCCAACGCCGACCTTGTTATTGCCAGCCCATTTGAAGGACGCACCCTCGCCCATTGGCGGGCCATCAAACGTAATTTGCGCGTTCGGGTCCATGCGGGCCCAGGGGGACCATGCATGCCATGCGCTCAGGTTGTCGATATGCGGAAAAACTTCGGATGCGGGAGCCGCAATGATCAGCGAGCGTTCAACACGGAACTGGTTTGGCTGATTGGCGACATACAGCACCAGAGCAAGAATGGCTAAAGCGAGGAGAACCAAGAGCATTACGGCCATAAAATTTCATCTATCATCAAAAGTTTTAAGAACGTTCATATCCAAGCAATCTACCAAAATCTTTTGTTTGCGAAAGCTTTACCTGAGCCTGTTTTAAGATAATGCTCAAATTCTTGGGCTTTGGCTTTGTCTTTAAAGGCGTGATAGGTAACCAATTCCCAATTGGAAAATTTCGATGTGTGCTTTGATTCGCCTGCGTTATGCGCTTTGAGGCGCGCCTTGAGATCTTGCGTGAAGCCCACATAGCGCTGATCTGGCGATGTCTGACTTTGGATAAGATAGACGTAGAACATACAACTAGGTCCTCTTAAGTCCTCCTTCGCCTTTTAGGCTCCGAAGGACACGCCTTCGGCCTATTTGGCTTCAGCTGGCGTAAGCCACCCGAAGCCCAAAGGGCGAAGGGTGGTCGGGGTGACAGGATTCGAACCTGCGACATCCTGCTCCCAAAGCAGGCGCGCTACCGGACTGCGCTACACCCCGAACGCCCTTTTGATACTGTAAACCAATGATTAGGGCAAGCACGCAGATGACTTAGTTAGAACTAACTTGTCACCTTTTTTGATATTCTGGCGCTTGGCCTCACCGCCCGCTATCTCAAGAATGGCGCAAATGTCGCTTCTATCGGGCCCGATGGCGGTTAAATCCCCGGGCGTGGCGTCAGCGTGAATATAGGCCAAATCGCCCTTAGCCGTGAAAAAAAGCATGTCGAGAGGGATCAATGTGTCCTTCATCCAGAAGGCGCGGGAGCCCGGTTCCTCATAAATGAAGAGCATTCCGGCGTTTTTGGCCAGTTTTTTGCGGAACATCAGGCCTTTTGCGCGCGAATCATAATCGGTCGCGAGTTCGACCTTGAAGGTCGCCAGCGATTTATCGGCACGGCGAATCGCAATTTCCGTCCGGTCGGCGGCCAAAGCAGGAATGGACAACAATAGGGCCAGAATACTGGTCATAAGAAATCTCACGCTGCGACTTGCCCCGCCAGCTGGTTGCGAGCATAGAGGGCAGCATAGATGCCCCCCTTGGCTAGAAGGGTATCATGAGTCCCCTCCTCCGCAACACGGCCCTTGTCGACCAGTAAAATGCGGTCTGCATGCTGGATGGTGCTTAAACGGTGGGCAATGACAATGGTTGTGCGGCCTTTTTGCAGCTCGCGCAGTGATTCCTGCACCAAGGCTTCCGATTCGGCATCCAGCGCGCTGGTCGCTTCATCGAGCAGCAATACAGGTGCGTTTTTAAGGAAGGCACGCGCCAAGGCAATGCGCTGGCGCTGCCCGCCCGAGAGCGATACGCCGTTTTCACCCAGCCTTGTGGCATAGCCTTGCGGCAGGGCGCTTATGAAGTCATGTGCGCGGGCGGCCTTGGCCGCCACAATAATCTGCGCTTCATCGGCACCATCGAGGCCGTAGCCGATATTGTTCATGGCGCTATCGTCAAAAATCGTGATGTCTTGCGACACCAGCGCGATATGGGTGCGCAGGTAATGTAAATCGAGCGCCTTCAAATCATGCCCGCCCAACAGCACGCGCCCGCCTTGCGGGTCATAGAAGCGGAGGATGAGGTTAAGAATGGTGGATTTACCGCCGCCTGATGGCCCTACCAGCGCCGTTACCTGCCCTGATGCAGCGGTGAAACCGGCATCGACCAGGGCGCGCCCCTCACCGCCATCGTAAGCGAAATTAACGCCGTCAAACCGCAGCTCGGGTACATCCAGAGGCGGGGTCAATTTACCATCGTTTTTGACCTGCGGTTGTGTGTCGATAATTTCAAACACGCGCGCGGCAGCACCAAGCCCCACCTGCATGGTGTTGTTGAGTTTGGCGATGCGTTTCATGGGTTCGTATGACATGAGGAAAGCGGTCAGGAAAGACATAAGCTCACCCGCCGTCAGATGCCCAAGCCGTGCCTGTTGGCCGCCGTATAAAATAAGGCCGAACACGCATAGGCCCACCAGCGTGTCGTTGACCGGCGCATTGATGGTGCCGGTCCGCACGTTCTTGATATTCATATCACGCACTTCATTGATTTTGGTGCGCATACGGGCGGATTCCCAATCTTCGCGGCCATAGGCTTTGACTTGGCGGATACCTTGGAAGGTCTGGGTCAGGAGCGCGCTCATTTGCCCGATACTTTCCTGCGTGCGGGTCGAGAGTTTGCGCAGGCGTTTACCCAGGCGCGAGACGAACATGGCGGTTGCCGGAAAAATGATGAAAACAGCCAGCGCCAGCGTCCAGTCACGCCAGAACATGACGCCGATAAGCAGGAATAACGTAAGGGTATTTTTGCCAAGGTTGGTCAAGCCTTCGGCTACAGCGGTGCGCATCACGGCGGTATCGGATGTCATGCGCGAGAGAAGCGTTCCGCTGGCGTTACGGTGGAAATAGGCGATATCGAGCGACATGAGCTGCTTGAACACATCGTTCTGAATGTCGGAAACAATGCCCTGCCCCGTGCGGTTCATCAGCACCGTTTGCATATAGGTGGCGATGCCGCGCAGGATGAAACAGACGGCAACGCCAATGGCCAATGGCAGCACCAGATGATTTTTATGGTTGATCAGCACGTCATCAAGCACGGGCTGTACCAACCCTGCGAAAATGGCACTCATGCCCGCGCCGACAACCATCCAGACCATGGCGCGCGCCACTAGCCCCGCATAAGGGCGGACATAGGTTTTCAAAATCCGGCGGACCAACGGCCGGCTTGCACGGTCAAGCAATGTAATCATGATCTTATCCTGCGCGGGAGATTAGGTTAATCTGGTCTCCATGAAAAGCGTCCGCGCCCTTCTTATCCTTGTTTTTTTGGCTTTTGTGCCATATGGCGCCCATGCACAGGATATGGCCTTCCCCCTTGTGTGCGAACCGGGGGTGAGCTGTTTCATACTAAGTTACCCCGACATGGACGCGGCATCCGACAGCGCGCGCGACTATGCCTGCGGCCCCTCGACCACCGAAGGCGACCCATTTTTACGCATCGGCCTGCCGGATGTATCGGCCATCCCCCTCAATGCCCCTGTCATTGCGGCGGCAGCAGGCCGCGTGAAAGACATTAGCGATGGCGTGGCTGACCTTGTGATCAGCGGCCGGGCGCAGCTTAAAACGGGCTCATCGCTATGCGGGAACGGCATCATCATCGACCATGGCGCTGGGCTGAACACCAGTTACTGCCACCTGAAGCGCGGTAGCCTTAAGGTCAAACGCGGGCAAGAGGTAGTCAAAGGCCAGGTTATTGCCTTTGCAGGCCAATCGGGCCTTGCCACATGGCCGCAACTGGCTTTTTCGGTCAGCAGTAACGGCTTCTTCCTCGACCCCATGACAGGCAAAACGGAGATTGAGGGTTGCGGCTTCAAACCCCGCCCGATCATTGACGTACCTGCCCCGTTCAAGGCCTACCAGCCGGCGGCGATTGTGGGCATGGGCTTTTCGCTCGCGCCTGTGGCCACCGTGGCTATTGCCACCGGCAAAGCGCCGCGTTTCGTACAGATCAACCCCGAGGAAAAAGCGATCAATCTATGGGCGCTTTTACTGGGTGTTAAGCGCGGTGATGCTGTGAAAGCCACGTTGCGCGACCCTAGGGGCCGCGTTTTTGAATCGCGCGATGTGACGATTGATGCCGATACCGACCGCCAGTTGATTAATGTTACCCGCACGCGCGGCTTCGTGAACTGGCGCGAGGGGGTTTATACCGGCGAGATTGAAGTGACGCGTGATGTTGAGCACAAGCCTATGACAGTATCGCGCGAAGTAACGGTACTTTTGAAGATGGAAGATAAAGAGGAAAAGCGCCCTTAGGCCTTTTTGCGGCGCTTGTTTTTACGGTCGAGCAGGACCTTGCCCCACTGGAAGCGCGGGATCCAGAAATTGGGGCGTACGCCGAAATTGACGCCCAGCGCGCGAATGACCTTCACGCAGTCATCGCGGGTTTTTACACCGCGGAAGGCGGGCCCGTGAATGCCCGTAGCTACCAAGCATGTATCAAGCCCGCAATTGACGCCGCCCATGATGTCCTGCGGCAGGGAATCGCCAATCACCACGGTGGTTGATGGCAGTACGTCCTTGAACAGCGATTGCGCGTGGCGAATGATGGGCGGGAATGGCTTGCCGATATAGCGGACAACGCCGCCGAATTCTTCGTATCGTTTGGCAACGGCACCAGCACCTGCATGGGTGGATGCGCCGATAAGCGCCTGCAAGTCAGGGTTCGCGCAGATCATTTTCAGGCGTTTTTGTACGCCCACGCGCAAAAACGGTTCGAGGTCCGAGACCGTGCGGCCTTTCGGCGGGTCATCGACTCCGTTGACCAGAATGAAGGTGGCGTCTTCCACGCGGTCAACAATCGTAAGGTCGAGGCCATCAACGAAGCTGGTATCGCTCTGGCGGGAAATGAGGAAACATTTATCGCCCAGCCCTTCAAAAACACCTGATTTACGTTCCTTGAGGCCAAGCCATGTGAGTTCACCCGATGTTAAAATATGGCTGAACAGCGATGTATCGAAGCCGAGTTTTTGCATGCGCTTCGCGTTATCGTCCGCGCGCTTGCCGGAATTGGAGAGGATGACGACCTGTTTTTTGCGGGCCTTAAGCTCGGTCAACGCATCCATCACGCCTTCATATGGCTTTACGCCATCATGCAGCACGCCCCACTGGTCAATGATGTAACCAGAGTAGCTGTCGCATAATTCGGAGATACCCTGACAAAGGCGAATGTCGTCCATACTGCCCAGAATGACCGTTTTGAGTTAGCAATGGGTTAATGGTGACAGGTTCGCGCACCAAGTCAACCGCTTGAATCCCTTTGTTTTTCTAAAAGTTTTGTTGTGCGCCGCGTCTTGTTTTCGGGTGATTTTGTGGGGTACCCCGCTCCTGCACGGCCAATTTTATACTTTTCATAATCATTGACAATGTGGAGCTATGCGTCTAACGTGCCGCCAGTTTTACACGATGCCTGACCTCTAAAGGAAAAGACACCATGCTAAAAAACATCTTCAAAAGCCCCAAGCTACAAGAAAAAGAACTCTATGATCTGGCACTGCTTGAAAGTGCCGTTAGCATGGGCAAAACGGGCAATATGACCGACATTCAAGCCGTGCTCGCAACGGAAGGCTATGAGCCCAGCCCATGCGTGCTTACAAGCGCATTGGCAAGGGCCATCTCTGAATCCGGCGTCAATGGCACCAAAGGTGCTCCTATTGAAGGGCTCGAGATACTCGTAAAAGCCGGGGCGCCGTCTGAAGCGCAGACAAAATGGGGTTTTAAAGATACGATAAACCCTGAAAGCAGCCTGTTTTCCAAAGGCTGGCAAGATCCGCTGGTTCAGGCTGTGTGGGTTGCCAATTCCAAGTACACAAAAGGCGACAACACGTATCTTGATTTTATTCTTGAAAAGGGTGTTTCACAGAAATCAGCCGCTACAGTCGCACTCCATTTTGGTGAACTTTCATCAGACGTAACCCTGAAGCTGGCAGCCCATGCCAATGAAAGCCAAAAACAGGCTATTTACGACAAGGCACTCATGGAAGCAGCCCATGATACAGCTAAGATGGGCGACATCGCTTTCCTTGTAGCCGTACTCGCCAAACCTGATTACACCCCTTCTGTGGTTATGCTGACGAATGCCCTAACCCATACAATCCGTGAATCCGTAATGAATGGCTTTGCAGGTGCGCCTATTGCGGCGCTAGACTTGTTGTTGGCTAAAGGCGCGCAACCTGAGACCACCTTGGGCGAAGCACAGGCTCGCAAACTCAATATCGGCAAAGCTTTTACAAAAAGCAGCAATCCGCTTACCGCCGCTGCGCTTGTTTCGTTCCGTGGCCCAGAGACACCCGATTACCTGAACTACCTTCTGAGCAAAGGCATTACCCCAGCTGCAGCCCTTGGTGTCGCCACAGACTTCAAAGACCTGCCAGCCGTCACTAAATTACGCCTGATTGCCTATGCCGAGGATAAAACCACTGCGGCTGTCAAACTGGCCATGTAGCGACATCGCATCATGGTGCAGCGCGGCTTGCTGCTGCACCATTTTAGGCTTTAATGGGCTGAGCCTCGTCTAAATTTCATTTTTCATAATTTTGACATAAAAGGGGAAGGCGGCGTATAGTCCTGCCATTGAACAGATTGCCGATAAGAACGGGAGACGACAGATGCTGAACAGAATATTCAAACGCACCAACAAAGCCGCCAAAGCCGAGGCACCAAAAGCTATGACCCAAGGCGATTACGACCAGGCACTCATCAGTGCCGCCGTTGATACTGCCAATACGGGTGACCTCACCCCTTTAAAAGCCGCCATGACGGCTACAGGCTACGCCCCTGATACCCGTATCCTGACAGCGGCGCTTGCGACCACCATCGGCCAGTCCTCGTTTGAAAGCGCCAAGGGGGCCCCTATCGAGGCGCTTGAGATGCTGGTGAAGGCCGGTGCCCTTGTAGACAGCCAGACGGGCTGGATGGGCGAACCGTGCACACGCGATGGCTTCTTTTATAAAGGCTGGTACGACCCGTTCGTGCAGGCTGCATGGGCAGCTGAAAAACGCGATTGCGGCAAGCAGCATCTCGACTTCGTGCTCCATAAGGGCGTGAAAGCCAAATCGGCAATTCGCGTGGCCGAGCATTTTGCTGGCGTCATTCCAGAAGCTTTTGTGGTTACGGCCAAAAGCGTATCAGCCCAAGGCCAAGGGCATTTGCGCCTTGTCGTCATGTAAGCCTTGAATTTATCGCCTACTAAAAAACCCTCCGGATGCCGGAGGGTTTTTTGTATTCGAGTTGTGGCTCGCGAAGGCTTAGGCGGCTGCCTTGCCGCGTTCGCCCAGATTGCGGGCATCGCGGCCGGCTGCGTGGCACAGGAAGCGGTAGAGCTTGCCGATGTCGGACGCAATGAAGGTCGAGCCAAGCAGGTCGCCGCGGTCGGTGTCCATCGCCTGATCGAACACTTCCTCGAACTGGCGGATGTAACGCTGGACGTAGTTGCGGAATTCGCTGTCGCCGGCAAATTTCTCGCGCACTTTGTCGACCGGCACTTTGTCGAGTGTTTCGACCAAGCGCTGGGTAAATACCGACAGATCGCCCTTCTGGTACGATTTCCACAGTTTCTCGGGCACCTCGCCTTCCAGCATCCGGACGAAATCGACCGAGAGGGAGTGCAGGGATTCCATGATAAAGCGGGCCGAGCTTAAGAACGTTTCGCGTTGGGCGCGAATTTCTGTGGCGCGGATTTTCTCGGCATTCTCCAGAGCGTCTTTCGATGCCTTGAACAGCAGGTTCGATTGCTTGGCGAAGTTCTGGCCCGCTTCGTCTGCGGAGGCCACAGCCTTGGTCGATGCCTGAATGAGCTTGTCGCTTTGTGATGACAGCCCCTCGCCCGAGGTTTCGACCTTGCGGACGATATCGCCCACCGATTTGCCGACTTCCTGAATGCGATTCTGCAGCTGGGCCGTGGCGCGTGAAATTTCGTCCGCGGTTTTGCTGGAGGCTTCGGCCATTTGCACGACTTGTGCGCGCAGCTCGACCCCGTAGGTTTTGGATGTATCTAGCGATGATTTCATCTGGCTTGATACTTCTTTGGCGCGGATCGAGAAGCTTTCGCCGATGTTACGCAGGTCGGACAATGCTTCCATCGTCTGCTTGAGTAACAATTCGGATTGCGTCTGGACCTTGCTGACAACGCTTTCGGCCAACTGGACGGAACGCTGCGAGGCTTCATTGAGACGTGAGGATTCATCGCGCGCCTTGGTGCCTGCGGCATCGAAGCGACCAACGATTTTCTCGGCGCTGGCGCTGACATCGTCCGAACGGCGGACGAATTCATTGCCTGCATCCTGCATCTGGGCCAGAGCCTGCCCAACTGCGCCTGCCAGATCATGGAACTGGTCATTGATGGCTTTTTGCACGCCTTCGATTTTCAGCAATGTCTGGTCGGTCAGAATATGAATATCTGACGACTGGCGTTCCATCGAGGACGAAATATTACGCATCTTGTCGGATGCCGATTTGGCAGCACCTTCGATATCGTCCACGCGCTCGCGCAGGTGGTCGGACGACGACTTGAGCAGGTTGGCAGCCTGTTGCGAGCCATCCTGCAGTTTGATGAGACGATCATCGAACAGCACACCGATTTGCTTGAGGCGATCAAGGTTGCTGGACGACGTATTGTCAAAGCTGCCGCGCAGTTTTTCAAGGCTGGTCTGCATATCCTGCGACTGGCCCATGACGGTTTCAAACAGCGGCGAGAAGCTGGCAACCGTGTCTTCCAGTGAACGGCACACACCCTGTACGGCTGTCGTTGCATCTTCAGAACGCAGGACCAGTTGTTTCGAGCGGAACTCGAAATCGCTATCCATGTCGGACAATGTCATCACGGCCTGTTTGGCGGTGTCGGACATCACTTCGGTGGTGGATGTCAGCGCACCTTGCAGCTTGGTGACATCTTCGGCCGTTTCGGACGAAATGGAACGCAGACGCTTGGTTGTCACATCAAGATCATCGCGCACTGTACGGATGCGTTCGAGCGATGCGATGATCGTCTGGTTCAGTTCATCGCGCTGGATGGTCATCTGCTCGTTAATCGTACGGGCGTTACCGGCTACCTGCCCAGAGAGGGACGAGATTTCCTGTGCCTGACCACGCAGGATGGCACGGATATTCTCAGCCGATTCCGTTGCTTTCTCGGATGCCTCTTTCAGGTCATCAACGCGGCGTGTCAGCGTTGTCTGTATCTGTTCGTGGCGGCCATCGGCATCGGCAATTGCGATGCTGATTGTACGCAAGGGCTCTTCCATCGCGCGGGCGACAGTGCCGATACGTTCAGCTAGCGTTGTGGTCGATACGCCGATTTTTTGCGATTGCACGTCAACGGCGTCGGTCAGTTGTTCGACCTGTTCGTTGGCGAGAATGGCAGCAGCTTCGATTTGTGCGCGTGAACGCTCGAGCAGTGATACCATTTCCTTGACTGATTCAACGTTGCCGGCACCGGCAGCATTGAGGCGTTCGAGGTGGTCGCGGGTTGTATCGATAAGCGTGTCGGAACGGGTCTTGGCTTCGGCCGTTGCCGTGTTGAGGGATTCAACACCGCGGCGGATGGCTTCGCCAATGCGGTTGGCACCACCCACGGCGGATTCAACAGCTTCGGACAGGATATGCGCGGCCAAGCGGCCTTTTTCTTCAATTTTCTCGGCCTGTGCGCCAATGCTGCTGACGGTTTGCGTCAACTGCATGGTTTGTTTTTGCAGGCGGCCTTCGATGCCATCGGTTTTCTCGACAACCGTATCGGCTGCCTGTTCAAGCATGGTGACGGAACCGGACACGGCCGATGCAATATCACGTGCGCGGTTCATCAATTCAGCTGCGCCGCTATCGAAGGCGGTGCGCTGTTGCTCGATCGTCATGGCGGATGATGCCATGGCTTCGACCGAACGGGCGGTTGTATGCTCAAGACCTTCGATCTGGTCCTCAACCATTTGCGCTAGGCGTGCAGCTTCGCGCGTTACGTCTTCGACCACACGGGTCAAGCCACCGGTGTGGCCTGCAAATTCTTCCGAGATATTGCCCAGACGGTCAGCCACGCCCTGCACAGCGTTCATCAGGCCATCACAGCTGCCTTCAACCGTTTTGGTAATGGATTTGGCTTTTTCCTGTGCATGGTCAGCCGCTTCAAAGATTTTCGCAGTGCCTTTGCCCATGGCGGATTCAATTTCACCAGCGCGGTTGAGGATGGAGAGCGTTGCGCTATCCCATGCTTCGGCACCTGCGCGTGATTTCTCATCAATCGTGGCAACGCGGCTTTCAATTTCATCCGTCAGTGACAGCAATGATGATGAACGGTGCTGCAACGAGTCCGTGAGGGAGTGGATATGCACTTCGGCTTTTTTGGTCAGCGTCGCGAATTCGCGCATCTCGGCACGCAGACCCTGACGGGCGCGATGAACCGATTTCAACGTGACTTTGGATGCCAGCGCCAGTTCGGCTGCCTGCTGGGTCAGACGTTCGATGTCTTTATTGACCTGCACGGCGCGTTCTTCGGACGGGAAGATGATGGCCTGCAGTTCGCGGCGCAGCGCATGGGCGTATAAACGCACTTCGGCCCCACGGGTCGCTTGCCCCACAACCATCCACAACAGCATGACGGGCATAAGGGCACCCGCAATAATGGCGGCAAGGTCAGAAGCTGCCATCGGCGCGCCCGACTTAATCTGGAAAATTGTATAAAGGGCGCAGATGGCCAGCCACACGGCAGAGATAACCGTGCCGAATGTTTTAAACGCGATAATGGTTGCGCTGACTTTCAGTTCAGGCAGGGGGGTATTGGCGGGCATGGAAGCGCGCAGAATTTCGAGTTCTTCCTGCAGGTCTTCGGCCAGTGTGCTGTCGCTGCTGTCCAGCGATGCAGTGGGCGCTGCATCGGGGTTGAAGCCGATATGTGTGTGTAAGTCATCGGACAAGCCTTCAACGCGGATGCGGCGGCTGCCCGGGGAGCCTGAGAATGTAATGGTCGGGGACACAGACTGGTCGCCCGCGTCATTCGCGACTACGGCCGTTTTCTTTGTGGACAAGTCTGTGGATTTGTCTGTGGAAACATTGGTTTCGTCGGCTGATTTTGCCGTTTCTTGCGCCATGGGTGCCCCGTTCGCTGATGGATATTGGATGAGGCACCTTAGGCGAGCAACTTTAAGAAATCAAAGGGGTGATTCGCATTATCCACAGGCATGATTCGCGCCTGTGGATATGCTGTTAACAATTTAATTTATTCATTTAAAAACAGCCTGATACAGCTGTTTTCTCTATGCGTTTCTTAGTTTGCTGTGGCGGATGGAATAAGCGAAGTAAATCACCATCCCGACCAGCAGCCAGAGCACGAAACGGATATGGGTTACGACCGGCAGAAACGCGATCAACGCCCCGCAGGACAGGATGCCGAGGATTGGCAGGATAAGCCCGCCTGGCATCTTGAACGGGCGTGGCAGGTCAGGCTGGGTTTTACGCATCACGATGACGCCCACGCAGACCATCACGAAGGCTGCAAGGGTACCAACGTTGACCAGCTCGGCCAGTACACCCAAAGGCACCAGCCCCGCCCCGACAGCCATAATGACACCGCAGATAACGGTGTTACGCACCGGCGTCTGGGTCTTTTCATTGACCTTGGCAAAGAACGGCGGCAAAAGGCCGTCACGCGCCATACCCAGAATGATGCGGGTCAAGGCGTAGTAAAGCACCAGCATCACGGTGGTCAGGCCGGTAATCACGCCTGTGGCCACTAGTGCGGCCGCCCAGTTGATGCCCAGCTGCTGGAGGGCAAACGCCACCGGTGAGGACACATTGAGCGTGCTGTAATGGGTAATACCCGTCAGCAGGCCTGATACCACGATGTAGATGATTGTGCAGAAAACCAGTGACCACAGAATGCCTTTGGGCACATCGCGCTGTGGGTCTTTGGCTTCTTCAACGGCGGTCGAAACCGCGTCAAAGCCCACATAAGCGAAGAACACGAGGCTGGCACCAGCAAGTACACCCACTGTTTTGCCATCAGGCAATGTGTCAAACCAGCCGAAAGGCAGGAAAGGATGCCAGTTGGCAGGGTTGATGTTGAACAGCGCCACGACGATGAACACCGTAATAGTCAGCACCTTGATAAACACCATACCGGTATTGAGGCGGGCCGATTGCTTGATGCCAACGATCAGCATAACCATGAGCGCCAGAATGATACCCACGGCAGGAAGATTGATAAGACCACCTGCTGCTGGCCCTTTGGTCAGGGCTTCAGGAATGGGCAGACCAATACTGGCCAGCGCGGTTGAAAAGTAGCCCGACCAGCCATTGGCCACAGCCGCCACCGACACGCCGTATTCGAGAATAAGGTCCCAGCCGATAATCCAAGCGAGCAATTCACCGAAGGCTGCGTAGGAATAGCCGTAGGCCGAACCAACACCGCCAACCGATGCCGCCAGTTCAGCGTAGGCCAGTGCCGCGAAGGCACAGGCAAGCCCTGCCACAATGAAAGACAGCACAACAGCTGGGCCCGCCTGTGTGGCCGCCGCATGGCCCGTGAGCACAAAGATACCGGTGCCGATAATGGCACCAACGCCAAGCAGCGTTAGGTCGAAGGCCGAAAGGCAGCGGCGCAGGCCGGTACCCCCCTCAGGCGTGAGCGGCTTTTTCGCCCATAGTTGTTTTACGTTCATATCTCTCCCCAATGATTTGGAATTGCTTATTGTTTGAATCTACAAACAGAAAGCAGACCATCGCAGACCAGACCTGCCAAGGGGGCGCACCGCCGCAGGAGCCAGTTTCCGGTGGATAAATCAGGTGGGTAAGACTGTTAAAAGGCTGTGGGCAAGCCTGTGCCCAAAAGCCCTAGTGCTGCGGCGCTGCTTGCGTTGCAACCAGAACACCCGAGCAGACCTGGTGAGTCAAGGGGTAGCCGGGGAATACGGTCTGGGTCCATTTACGGAATTTCTCGCGCGACATGCCGCTGGCCTGCACAATGCGGCCGCCATAGGCTTGGCAAAATACGTTGGGCTGCAAGCGAACGGCTTCGTTGGCGATGCGGTTGGCCAGAGCGGTTCGGAAGGTATTGAGCTCTTTCTCGCCATTGCCTTTACCTTCAGATGCGAAAACGGCGCGCATCGTGTTTTCGTAGCCCTGAATGAGATCAAGGTTATTCTGGGTGAATTTCTCGTATTGTTTGTTCAGCAACACGCCCGTGGATGCCAGATGCTGGCAGTTCAGCGCGATGATCATCAGCTCGGAATGGATACGCAGCCCCTGCTCGGCTTCAAGTTGTTCGGCGTTATAGCATCCGGCAGATGCGGTCATTGGCAGAAGGCAGAGAAAAGCAGTCAGTACAAAGCGGCGCATACATATCCTTAAGGGTATTATTTGGAGGGTCAACTTACAGGCGTGATCAAAGGTTTGCCAGAGAAATGCGCCTCGAGATTGGCCAATACAATCTCCCCCATGATAGTGCGGGTTTCAATAGTGGCTGAGCCGATATGCGGCAGCAAAACAACGTTATCGAGGGATTTCAGCGCATCAGGCACATTGGGCTCGCGCTCATAGACATCAAGCCCTGCACCTGCGATGCGTTTGTGCACCAGCGCATCCACCAGCGCCTCTTCATCAATCACTGTGCCGCGGGCGACGTTGATGACGAAACCTTTGGGGCCCAGCGCATCAAGCACGCGGGCATTCACAATATGGTGCGTATCGGGCCCGCCGGGGCACGAGAGCACAAGGTAATCGGCGTGCGCGGCCATCATTTCAAGGTCTTTGAAAAAGGGCCATGCGTAATCGGCCTTTTGCTTGCGGCCGTGATAGACCACGCGCATATCGAAGGCGACCAAGCGTTTGGCAATGGCCTTCCCGATACGCCCCAAGCCAACAATACCAACGGTTTTACCCTTGGGCGTGACACCCAGAGGCATCGGCCCCGATGTCGCCCATTTGCCGATACGCACATACATATCGCCCTCGCAGATACGGCGGGAAAGCGCCAGCAGAAGTGAGACAGCAATATCGGCCGTATCGTCCGTCAGAACGTCTGGCGTGTTGGTCACGGCAATATTGCGCTGTTTTGCGGCGTCGAGGTCAATATTGTCGGTGCCGACAGCGCACTGGGTGATGATTTCAAGGTTCGGCAGTGCCTCGATAAGGCTGCGGCGTACGGGGGTCGATGTGGTCGATAAAATCGCCACCACATCCTGCCGCACGGCCTGCAGGGCTTTTTCAGGGTCGGATTCGTTGTAAAGACGGACCACATGGAAACGTTCGTCCAGCTTGGCCATTTCGGGCTGGAGCATGGGCGAAAGCGCTAAAAGGGTCCGTTGATGTGTAGCCATAGTTTTTACGGGTATCGGTTTTTACTTGCGCTAACAAGCAATTTTCCGTTTAAAACAGGCTGTATGAACACAAACACCAAAAAGCTCTATATCAAAACATGGGGCTGCCAGATGAACGAATATGACAGCCGCCGCATGGCGGATGTGCTGGCGCCTCTGGGTTATACGGCTGTCGATACGCCCGATAATGCCGATATGGTCATCCTTAATACCTGCCATATCAGGGAAAAGGCGACCGAGAAGGTTTTCTCGGACCTCGGGCGCATCAAAACCAACAAGGAAGAAAAAGCCGCGCGCGGCGAAAAGATGCTGGTTGCCGTCGCTGGCTGCGTGGCACAGGCGGAAGGCGAATTCATTGCCAAGCGCGCGCCGTTCGTTGACATGGTGTTCGGCCCGCAAACATACCATTTACTGCCTGAAATGGTGGCCAAGGCCGTTGGCCAGCGCGTCATCAATACGGAATTCACGACCGAGAGTAAATTCGACAACCTGCCTGCTGAAAACGGCGCAACGGGTGCTTCGGCCTTCTTATCAATCCAGGAAGGCTGCGATAAATTTTGCACATTCTGTGTGGTGCCTTATACACGCGGCGCCGAATATTCGCGCGATGTGGCCGGCATTGTAGCCGAGGCCAAACGCATGGCCGATATGGGCACGAAAGACATCACGCTATTAGGCCAGAACGTCAATGCGTGGCACGGGCCAAACGGTGAGACACTGGGCGACCTTTTATACATTCTCAACGACATCGCGGGCATCGAGCAGCTGCGCTACATGACATCGCACCCGCGTGACATGCATGACCGTTTATATGACGCACACCGCGATTTGCCGAAGGTGATGCCCTACCTGCACCTGCCCGTGCAAAGCGGGTCTGATGCCGTGCTGAAAGCGATGAACCGCAAGCACACGGCGGCTGAATTCATCGATACGGTCGCGCGCCTTAAAAGCGTGCGCCCTGACATCGCCTTTTCATCGGACTTTATTGTCGGTTTCCCCGGCGAGACCGAGGCCCAGTTCGAAGAGACGCTGGCACTTATCCACACAATTGGTTTTGCTGCATCTTACTCGTTTAAATATTCTTCGCGGCCCGGAACACCCGCAGCCCAGATGGGCGGCCTTGTTCGGGAAGAAGTTAAGACGGAACGCCTCGCCCGCTTACAAGAGTTATTGAAAATTCAGCACACGCAGTTTAATACAAACTGTATTGGCCAAACACTGAATGTGCTGTTTGATGGCAAAGGGAACAAGGACGGACAATTATACGGGCGAACACCCTATAATCAGGCCATCCACGCACAAGCCAGTGAACGTATGTTGGGACAGGTTGTCCCGGTAAACATTACAGGCGCAAATGCCATAGCACTGACGGGCATCGTTGCCACATCGGAAAGCGTACTGGCTGCGTAAGAGCATTAAAAAAGTAACGGTCAAAGAACGTACTAATACGACAAAACCGCTAAAACAAAACAGGGAGTACCAAGATGAACACGCAGACCCAAGAACGCCCGAAATCCGTCGAGATTACGGCGCCGAGCAACCCTATCGCACAAATTCTGTGCGGGCCGGGGCATGAAAATTTGAAAATCATGGAAACCGAACTGGGCGTGACTATCCACGACCGCGGCAACCTATTTACATTGACCGGCCAGCCCGGTGTTCTGGCCAAAGCCAAACCGCTTTTTGAAAAAATGATGGAAGCCGCCAAAAAAGGTCCGCTCGAACCCGGCCAGATCCGTGCCCTTGCACGCCATAACGACGTAAACCTGCAAAGCGCAGCCACTGCCCTTGCCACCTACCTTGTAACCGTCAACCCGCGCACCATGTTGCAGGGTGAATTCGTCAAATCGATTATCGGCAACGATATCGCCTTCGGCATCGGCCCTGCCGGCACTGGCAAAACATATCTGGCCATGGCATTTGCCTGCGCCGCGCTTAAAAAAGGCGCCGTCGAGCGTATCGTACTTGTGCGCCCTGCCGTTGAAGCGGGCGAGAAACTGGGCTTCCTGCCCGGCGACCTTAAAGAAAAGGTCGATCCTTACATGCGTCCGTTCTATGACGCACTCGGTGATTTCGTGGGTGCCACGGAAACCGAAAAAATGCTCACAAGCGGTGTGCTTGAAATTGCGCCGCTGGCCTTCATGCGTGGCCGCACACTGACCAATTCTATCGTTCTGTTTGACGAAGCACAAAATAGCACCCCAACCCAGATGGAAATGCTTTTGACCCGCTTGGGTGAAGGCTCAAAAATCATTGTGACGGGTGACATTCACCAGAACGATTTGCCCAAAGGCCAGATCACCGGCCTGCAGGATGCGTTTAACACGCTGCAAGGTGTCGAGGGGATCGGCTTTACCGAATTCACCGAAGCTGATGTCGTGCGCCATGATCTGGTACGCCGCGTTGTTAGCGCTTATGAACGCGCAAAACAGCGTAACGCTTTAACACACGGCTAAAACGCTATTGCAGCAAGACCATGAAATGACCTGTTTTTTTCAGGTCGCTTCATGGTATAGTGGTGTTAGTGGCAAAAAACAAAGACACAACCCTGATCCTTGATGTTGGTACCATGAAACTGGCCCAGATGATGGCCGGTTTGCATCATACCCATATCGCAGAACTTGAAGCGGCTTACGGCGTCGTCATTCGCGACACGAGCACCGTTTTCAAGCTGACCGGTCCTGCCGACGCGGTACAGGAAGCGGGCATGGCCATGAAAGCCATGCTTGATATTGCCAAGCTACGCGATTTCGATTTATCCGACGTGCAGTCCATCATCCGCCACGGCGATAAAACTGGCCATGCGATGGCCAGTATCGCGACCCGCAAGAAAACCGTTATCGCCAAGACACTGGCCCAAAGCGAATATATTCGCGCTATCGAAACCAGCGACCTTATTTTCGGTATCGGCCCTGCGGGCACCGGCAAAACATATCTGGCTGCAGCCTACGCGGCAGCCCAGCTTGAAGCAGGCATCATCGACCGCATTATTTTAACACGCCCAGCCGTTGAAGCAGGCGAGCGCCTTGGCTTTTTACCGGGCGACATGAAGGAAAAGGTCGATCCGTATCTGCGACCGATTTACGATGCGCTATACGATATGATGCCCGCCGAGCGTGTGGAAAAAGCCATTGAATCAGGCGCTGTTGAAATCGCGCCACTGGCCTTCATGCGAGGGCGCACACTTGCCAACGCAGTTGTGCTGGTTGATGAAGCCCAGAACACGACATCGATGCAAATGAAAATGGCGCTGACGCGCCTTGGCGACAATTCCAAAATGATTGTAACGGGCGACCCGAGCCAGATTGACCTGCCGCCCAACCAGATTTCAGGCCTTAAAGAGGCTGTATCAATTCTGCGTAACGTGCCCGAAGTCAGCATCATTACTTTCACCAATAAAGATGTCGTCCGTCACAAGCTGGTGGGTAAAATTGTCGATGCCTATGACAGACATAAAAACAGCCACGCAAAATCCCCCGATGCCTAATCACGCCTATGACCTTATCCGCGAGAGCGATTTATGGCCCGCCGAAACTGTGCTTGAAGCCCAAATTGCACGCGTGCAGGCGGCGCTTGGCGACGCGATCGATGGCAGCATTACCTATGTTTTCCATGATGACGCCGCCGTACATGTGCTGAACCGCGAATGGCGCGGGTTTGATAAACCGACCAATGTTTTATCATTCCCTGACGGCGATATGGGCGATGACAACATCATTCATCTGGGCGATGTTATTCTGGCCCATGAAACCTTGGTACGGGAAGCTGCCGAGCTTGGTATCAGCTTTGACGACCATCTGACGCACCTTCTTTTGCACGGAACCCTGCATATTCTGGGCTATGACCATATTGACGATGCGGACGCGCAGGTCATGGAAAGCCTCGAAATTCGCATTCTTGAAGGTTTTGGCATCAAAAACCCTTACCAAGACGGCGCGAAGCCTCTAGATTAACTCCTATGAATGCACCTGACCCCCACCACGTAAGCGATGATCCGCTTGACGTTCCTCACCCGAAGCCTTTAGCCGTTCGCCCTGCCCAAAATCTGGCGACGCTTGACCAGCATGAAGGGTTTCTGGTCCGCGTTCTGCGCTTTTTGTTTGGCAGCCGCGAGGACCGCGAGCTTAAGGAGGCCTTGGCCGAAGTCATTTCCGACAACCACGAAACAGCGGAATCGGAACAAACAGCACTTCACCAGCGCGTCTTGATTTCAAACATCCTGAAATTGAAAGACATGCGTGCCTTTGACGTGATGGTGCCGCGCGCCGACATCGTGGGCATTGAAGTCAACAGCCCGCCTGAAGCCATTCTGGGCCTGCTGGCGCAAAAGCAGTTCAGCCGCCTGCCCGTTTACCGCGAAACACTGGATGACGCGATTGGCAGCGTGCATATCAAAGACATTCTGGCCAAGAACGCCAGTGACGTGCCTTTTGTACTATCGGAACTGGTGCGCGATGTGCCGGTGGTATCGCCCGCCATGCCGGTGCTTGATTTACTGCTGATGATGCGCCAGCAAAAACGCCACATGGCGCTGGTGGTCGATGAATATGGCGGCATTGACGGCCTGGTGACCATCAACGACATCGTTGAAACCATTGTGGGTGAAATTGACGATGAATACGAAGCGGGGCAAGACGGCCATATCATCGAGAAGACCGATGGCACCGTCACGGCTGATGGTCGCGTTTCCATTGCCACATTTGAAAACCGCTTCGGCAAGGTTTTAAGCGACGAAGAACGCGAAACGGTTGATACGCTGGCAGGCCTCGTTGTAACACTGGCGGGCCGCGTGCCCGCACGGGGCGAAGTGCTGACCCACCCGTCAGGCATTGAATTTGAAGTGATTGAATCGGACCCGCGGCGCATTAACCGCCTGCGTATCCGTAACCTGCCAACCGCACAGGCGAGTAAAAAGGCATCATGAGCATCTTCACCACCATTACCCAAAAAATCAGCGATGTGGCCCATAAATACCCAAAAACCAGCTGCCTTATATTAGGATCGTTTGCAGCCCTTGCAATGGCGCCCACGTTTTACTGGCCTATTCTGCTGGTCAGCCTCACGGGCCTTGTTCTTGTTATGGGGCGGCTTGAAAGCCCGTGGCAGGGTGCGTGGTGCACCTTCATTTTCGGCATGGGGTTTTTCACCTTCGGCCTGTACTGGATTGCGAATGCCCTGCTGATTAAAATTGAACAATACTGGTGGGTCATCGGCTTTTCAGTCATCGGGCTGCCTTTGCTGCTGACCATATGCTGGTTTATCGCGGGTTATTTAACGGTGCGTTTTTCAAAGCCCAAGACACTTGCGCGCAGCGTATTATTCATCACGCTGTTATCGCTGGCTGAATACGGTCGGGCCTATAACCTCACGGGCTTCCCATGGAACCTGTTTGGTTACACATGGGGCTTCAACCTGCCGATGATGCAGGCGGCATCACTGGGCGGCGCCTATTTCGTCACCTTCCTGACCATTTTATGGATGGCGACCCCTGCCCTTGCATGGCGCGTCCGCGCGCGCCGTAACATCATGGTTGGTGTGCTGGCGGTTAGCATCGGGTCGTTGCTGGCTTCATATGCATACGGTTACATACGCCTGCAATCGCACCCGACCGTACTGCGGGATGATTTTGCCGTCACCATCGTCCAGCCCAATATTTCGCAGGATGAAAAATGGGAAACCGACAAGACGCTTGAGCATTTTTTGAAGCATGTTGACCTAGCGCGCGACGGGATGGACCATTTCGATGCACCTGCCAGCATCACCAAGATGGCTATTGTCTGGCCCGAAACATCGCTGGAAGAACGTTTGATTATGAGTGTGCCTGATGCGCCGCGCGCACTTTTGGCCGCCATGCAGGGTCACGCATACAAAACAGCCCTTGTCAGCGGCATGTGGCGGGAAGAACCCAATACCGCCAACCCGCAGATGCCGCGCTATTTCAACAGCGTTGCCAGTATTTCGGTGGAAGACGGCAAGCTGAAGCTCGACGGCCTCTACGACAAACATCACCTGGTGCCGTTTGGCGAATTTTTGCCGATGGAACAGTTACTGAACCTGACCCCACTGGTTGGCTTCGCCGGTTTTCAATGGGGCCCAGGGCCACGGGTTATTGAATCCAGTGTTGTACCGCCGGTAGCCCCGATGATTTGTTTTGAAGCTATTTTCCCGTGGTATGCAGCGGCCAAAGGCTCGGAATGGATTGTAAATACATCCAATGACGGTTGGTACGGCGATACACCGGGGCCATACCAGCACTTGGCCATGACCCGTTTCAGAGCAGTTGAGCAGGGCAAGCCGATTGCACGGGCGGCGACTACAGGCATATCGGCCCTTATCGATTCTTATGGCCGTAATGTCAAAATTTTGCCATATCTCACAGCAGGCACTATTGTATCGGCTATGCCGGTCGCGGCATCGGATACCACTGTTTATTCAATACTGGGAGAAAGTTTGTTTTTCCTGCTGCTTCTGGCCGGTGTCGCAATTTATGGCCTTTTGCGCTTTAAGGATATTTGACTTTTAGGTCATTTTTTCCATATAGGTACATATTCGCGTCACATTTGTATGCGAATATGATGCAAGTTAATTTGATGGTATTCGACGGGATGGTATTCGACGGATAGATGCACCATCTACGTTAAGACAAAGCCAATATGCAGTTAGATAGCTACTTAGAAGGAATTTTTTAAAATGGCCGGACGTACAGATGCCCGCAAAACAAAAGACAGTGCGGGCAATAGAGATAAAGTTTTCGGTTCGAGACTGCGCCAACGTCGCATGTTCCTCGGATATTCACAGCAAGTGCTGGGCGACTCCGTTGATATGACCTTCCAGCAAATCCAGAAATACGAACACGGCACCAACAAAATCAGCGCTTCGCGCCTGGTTGATTTCAGCCGTGTGCTGGGCGTGCCCATCAGTTATTTTTACGCAGGGCTTGGTGATATTGGCGAGAAAACGCCAAAAGGCCTGCTGGTGTCGGATGTGGCGCAAACCGCGCTTCAGGATGACCCTATCTTGAAAAAGGAAAGCACACAGCTTTTGAAATATTACTACGAGATCAAAGACGAACAGCTTCGCAAGAGCGTACAAAAGCTGGTTCGCCAGATGTCGGAGCAAGGCGAAAAAATTGCCAAGGTTACCAAGGCTGCAAAAGCCAAAAAGTAACCCTTAAAGACCTGCCTATCGTTACAACCGCCCCGATTTGGGGCGGTTTCTATTGACATTTTCTTTAAAAATGGTCTTCTAGCATCGTTTTTAGCAAAATTTCATTCAAGGAATATCACATGATGGCTCAGCCTAAAATCATGAACGACTCCCTCGTGCAAACTGCCGAGCTTAAGAATTACACCTTCGCCAGCGAATCCGTCGCTGAAGGCCATCCCGATAAAGTGTGCGACCGCGTATCTGATTCCATTGTCGATTTGTTTTTAGCAGCCGACCCTGAAGCCCGCGTCGCCTGCGAGACCCTCGCCTGCACCGACACACTGGTCATTGCCGGTGAATGCCGTGGCCCCGCATCCATCACGCCTGAAAAAATCGTCGAGACCGCGCGCAATGCCGTACGCGAAATTGGTTACGAGCAAGAAGGCTTCAACTGGAAGACCCTCAACGTTGAATATAAAATGGTCCAGCAATCGGCCGACATTGCCATGGGTGTTGACGCATCCGGCAACAAGGATGAAGGCGCAGGCGACCAAGGTATCATGTTCGGTTATGCCTGCCGCGAAACGGACGAGCTGATGCCCGCCCCGATTTACCTTTCGCACAAAATTCTGCGCCTGCTGGCCGAAGACCGCCACAACGGCAAACTAGCCGGCAAGCTGGGCCCTGACGCCAAATCGCAGGTCAGCCTCGAATACCGTGATGGCAAGCCCGTGCGCGCGACCTCGGTCGTCGTATCGACCCAGCACGCCGAAGGCCTGACCCAAGCCGACGTACGCGAGATTGTACGTCCCTACATCATGCAGACATTGCCTGAAGGCTGGATGTGCGATGAAGCCGAATTTTACGTGAACCCCACTGGCCGTTTTGTCATTGGCGGGCCGGTTGGCGATTGCGGGCTCACAGGCCGCAAAATCATTGTCGATACTTACGGCGGCGCGGCCCCGCATGGCGGCGGCGCGTTTTCGGGTAAAGACCCTACGAAGGTCGATCGTTCGGCCGCTTACGCTGCGCGCTACCTTGCCAAGAACATCGTGGCTGCCGGTTTTGCCGACCGCTGCACGATCCAGCTGTCGTATGCCATCGGCGTTTCGAAGCCATTGTCGGTGTATGTGAACACGCATGGCACGGGCAGCGTCGATGAACTGGCGCTGGTCGAAGCCATCTCCAAAACGATGGACTTAAGCCCGCGTGGTATCCGCACGCATCTGCTGCTGAACCGCCCGATTTATACCAAAACGTCATCCTACGGGCATTTTGGCCGTGCGGCGCAAGCCGATGGCAGCTTTTCATGGGAAAAATGCGATCTGGCCGAAGCCCTGAAAAAAGCACTGTAATCGAACACCCGAAACAGCTGTTTTACGGACGCCGCAAGGCGCGGCCCCTCAGGGCCGCGCGGCAGGATGCGTATGACACGGTGCTGCCCCAAATCCAGATAACGGATGCCTCTCGCGCGCTTGAATTTGCAGGCGGCGCGCCCAAAAGCCTTTGGGTTGAAGTCGGCTTCGGGAATGGCGATTCACTGGCTGCATGGCACCGCGAATACCCTGATGTTGCCTTCATAGGGTGCGAGCCGTTTATCAACGGCGTATCGAATTTCTGCAAACTCGTGGTCGATGACGATTTAAGCAATATCAAAATCTGGACCGATATGGCCCAGCCTTTGCTGGAAGCCCTGCCCGATGCCAGCACCGAACGTTTATACCTGCTCAACTCCGACCCATGGCCCAAAAAGCGACATCACCGCCGCCGGTTCATCCAGCAGGAAAGCCTGACCAATATTGCCCGTATTCTAAAGCCGGGCGGCCTGCTTGTGATGACGACAGACCATGCGTCGCTGGCCGACTGGATGCTGGAACAAGCCTTACGCCACCCCGCCTTTACTTGGACCGCGCAAACTCAGGCCGATTGGGAAACTCCGCCCGAGGGCTGGCTTACGACACGTTACGAAGGCAAGGGTGCGGTTGCAGGCCGCAGGCAAGTCTATCTTGTGTTCAAAAAAACCGCCTGATTGCCGTATTGCCAAAAAATGAATATCCTTGATGTATCTGGATCGCGCATTCGCGCCGCACATACGAGGTTTTTTCTATGATCGATATGATTACCGCTTCCACGGCGCATCTGTTTTTGAACTTCATTATATCGGTTGGCATCGGCCTGACCGTGGGGCTTGAGCGTACAGTCAACATTAGAAATGCCGAAAAAATGGCCGGAATGCGCGACTTTATGCTCGTATCCGTACTGGCCTTCGTATCCAGCCTGTATTACCTGCAAACCCCCATCGCATGGATCGGCGCATTCACGGCCACGATCTGCTTTGCGCTTGCGACCTTCATTATCGGCAACATCGTGCGTGCCGGTTCACGCCCCATGGGCATGACATCCATGCTGGCGCTGCCCATTACCTTCCTTGTCGCCAGCCTGCCCAATTTCGGCGCCCCTTTCTGGATTATTGCGACCATCATGTTCGCCATCCTGATGGTGCTGGGCCTCAAAGTGCGGATTTATCAGTTCGTCAGCACCATTGAACGCCATGAAATTATCGACTTCGCGGTGCTGATCGGCATTGCCGTGAGCATTACGCCACTTATTCCGGCTGAAGCGCGCCTGCCCATCCCGCTGATAGATATCATCAACGGTGTGGCTACGGTCACCTACCAGTACGTGATGCTCGCCAGCCTTTGGAAGGTTGTCGTCATGGTCAGCCTCATGAGCTTCATCGCCCATTTCGTGACAAAGTACACCAAAGGCCGCAACGCCCTGCTGATGGCCAGTTTTCTGGGGGGCATGGTGTCATCACTCGGCACGGTTCTGATGCTGCTTCGCAACCATAAAAAAACCAATGAAGACGGCGTTGAAACCACACGGACCCTGACGCGGGATGAACTGTTCCTCGGTTTTGCCGCAACCAGCACGGGTGCCATTCTGCGCTGCCTTGTTATTTTGCGTACGACCATCGGGTATGACTTATTCGCGCAGTATATGTTCCCACTCACGGCGTCACTTATGCTGTTCGTATCCATCAGCCTTTATTCGTTTTCATCTCACCCGAACGTGGCGACTGACATGCGTATGTCGCAGCGCCCGCTCCCGTTTATATTTATCTTCAAATTCTCAGGGATGCTGGCAGCCCTGATTGTGCTGATGACGTTGGTTACCCATTATCTCGGCAATGCGGCCATTATTCCGGCCTCGTTCTTGTCGGGCATCATCAGCTCGGCAGCCGCGGTAACGTCAGTCGGGGCCGCCATGCTTCAGGAAAATGCGCTGGATGCATGGACAGCCGGGGTCGCAATCATAGCCGCCATCCTTGGTAGCCTGTTTGGCAAGCTGTTCTTGATTACCAAGCATATCGGGATCAAACAGTCCCTGCCGTTTATTCTGGCAACGCTCGGGCTGGGTATTATCAGCCTGCTGACGTTATGGATCTCGTTCAGCTCCCCTTCCTAAAAAAATACTTGCAAAACAGCAAGCAGCGGGCTATTTAAGACCCAATCCTGAAAGTTATATTGACTTGATCGGGTGGGCTCTTAAAAAGCCCGCCTTTTTTGCTTTGATATTTTTTGTACGATATTTTTTGTTTTGAAAGTTTTCGATTAATGGACGCTGCGCGTAACAGACCAACACTGCAAGACCCCGAAGGCCGCTTCGCATCGATTATTGTGCCTGTCGCGGATGCCCATGGCTGCCGCCTTGTGCATGTTCGCATTGGCGGCTCGCAAGCGGGTCGCGGCAACGCGCTTGAGATATTTCTGGAACGCAATGACGGCACACCGCTGACCGTCGATACATGCACCGCTGTCAGCCGCGAAGTTGCCGCCATTCTTGACGTTGAAGACGTCATGAAAAATGCGTACCGCCTTGAAGTGGGCTCCGCCGGGCTTGACCGCGCGATGACCGATATTGCCGATTTCATCCGCTTTAAGGGCCATGAAATCAAAATCGAACTTAAGCGCGCAACCAGCGATGGCCAGAAGCGCATACGCGGCCTTATAACGGCGGCCAGCGAAGACGGTTTTACGATTACGGACGAACAGAAACGGTCTTTTGACCTTACGATGAGCGACCTTAGCGCCGCCCGCCTGATTGCGACCGATATTTTATTAAAAGCCGTTCAAAACGGTGAATTCCCTAAACCATTGACTGCATCAACACTCGAAACAACACCACCACTTTCCACCCAACCGGAGGCTTAACTCATGGAAATCCTGCACGTTGCAGATAGCGTCGCCCGCGACAAACATATTGACCGCGAAATCGTCATTCAGGCGATGGAAGAGGCCATTCAAAAAGCGGGCCGTACCAAATACGGCTATGATCAAGATATCCGCGCGACGATCGACCGTAAAAACGGCGCGATCTACCTCAAGCGTTTCCGTTCGGTCGTGGAAGTGATCGAGAACGAAGGCTCGGAACTGACCGTAGCCCAAGCCAAGCGCATCAAGGCTGATGCCAAAATCGGCGATGTATTCGTCGATGACCTTCCCCCGATTGATTTCGGCCGCATTGCAGCCCAGACAGCCAAGCAAGTCATCATCCAGAAAGTGCGTGACGCCGAGCGCGACCAGCAATTCGAGGAATTCAAAGACCGCGTTGGCGAAATCATTTCCGGCGCGGTCAAACGTGTCGAATACGGCAACGTCACGATCGACCTTGGTAAAGGCGAAGCCGTTCTGCGCCGCGATGAGTGCATCCCACGCGAACATTTCAAACCGAATGACCGCGTCCGTTGCTATATTTACGATGTCCGCAAGGAAGCGCGCGGCCCGCAAGTATTCCTCAGCCGCACGCACCCTGGCTTCATGGCAGCCCTGTTCAAACAGGAGGTGCCTGAAATTTATGACGGCATGATCGAGATTAAGGCCGTTGCCCGCGACCCGGGTTCACGCGCCAAGATTGCCGTCTATACCCGCGACAACTCGATTGACCCGGTCGGCGCTTGCGTCGGTATGCGCGGTTCACGCGTGCAAGCCGTTGTTGGCGAACTGCAGGGTGAGAAAATCGACATCGTGCCATGGTCACCGGATATCGCGACCTTCATCGTCAACGCGCTTGCCCCTGCTGAAGTGGCCAAGGTTGTTCTGGACGAAGAAGAAGGCCGCATTGATGTGGTTGTGCCTGACGAGCAATTGTCGCTCGCCATCGGCCGCCGTGGCCAGAACGTACGTTTGGCATCCATCCTCACCGGCCTTGATATCGATATCCTGACCGAAGCTGAAGAATCGGAACGCCGTGCCGAGGAAACCCGCACGCGCACCAGCCTGTTTATGGAAGCTTTGGACGTTGATGATGTCATTGCCCACCTGCTTGTGGCCGAAGGCTTCAAAAAGGTCGAGGAACTGGCAGAATCAGCCCTTGATGAACTGATTTCCATCGAAGGCTTCGACCAAGACGTGGCTGCCGAACTGCAAAACCGCGCCAAAAACTGGCTGGCCAGCAAAGCCAAGGAATTTGAAGAGAAGAAGAAGTCACTCGGTATTTCCGACGACCTCATCGGCTTTGAAGGCCTTGAATTTGAAGTTATCGTCAAACTGGCGGAAGCCGGCGTTAAAACCCGCGATGATCTGGGCGACCTTGCCAGCGATGAGCTGGTCGAGATCCTGGGCGCTGCCAAAATGAACGACGCACAGGCAAACCGCCTGATTATGGCCGCCCGCGCCCACTGGTTTGGTGGCGAGACGACCCCAGCTGAAGGCGAAGCCGCAGCGTAACTAACCAAATACGGCCTTGCCGTGGGTTCGCTTTACCTTAAAT
>Ga0209066_10000685_pt1 | contig 48418 bp, 42 predicted proteins | sample All_14_2_FD_187198 | JGI IMG/M metagenome (GOLD analysis project Ga0209066, IMG submission 187198) | Freshwater microbial communities in response to fracking from Pennsylvania, USA - Allegheny Zone_MetaG_DW_15 (SPAdes) (version 2) ... | reverse complement strand
AACCCCGATGAAACCCGTCGGCACCGTCCACTTCGCCACCGCCCGCAGCAACAAGGGCATCCGCCATGCGGTCGAGCGCTTCGACGGCCCGGACCGCATCGACGTCCAGCTGGCGGCGGTGGCCATGCCCGGCTGGCCCGGCGGCTGTTCGCCGCCTATGTGGCCTCGCAGGCGTTTGGCCTATGGGCGGCCGGAAACATCGATCTGGAGCGCGCAGAGGGTCAACGGCGCAGCGCGATGGCTGACCAGGATCAGTCCCTGTCCCGATCGGTCCAGCCTTTCACCTAGCGCTGTTACCAGCGCCGCCTCGGTTGCGTGATCAAGGCCTTCGGTCGGCTCATCCAGCAGCAGCCACGGGGCGGGGCGAAGGTAGGCGCGCGCCAGAGACAGACGCTTGCGTTCTCCGCCGGACAAGTGATCGCCAGCATCGCCGATCCAGGTTTGCAGGCCATGAGGCAGTGACCTGATACGCCCGTCGAGGCAGGCATCTCGTAGAGCGGCCCACATGGCGGGTTCGTCCGCATCCGGCGCACCGAGGCGCAGATTGTCGGCGATGGTTCCCGTCAACAGGCGGGCGTCCTGGGGCGCGTAGGCAAACAGCCGCCTTGCCCATCCGACGGGCCGTTCCTCAAGCGCGGTCTCGCTCACCGAGAACCTGCCATGCGGGGGGGCGCGAAGACCAAGAAGGGCTTCAAGCGTGCGGGTCTTGCCACAACCCGACGGGCCGATAAGCGCGACCCGCGCGGCAGCGGACAGAACATGGCCGTCGAGATGCAGGGTGGCCTTGGGGTTGGGAGGATCCGCAGCGACCGGCGCCGCAGAGATCACCCCGTCCAGTCGCTTGACTGCCACCTCAAAGGCGCCTGCCTGCTGCGCTCCGCGGATCAAGCCCGACACGCCCTCCTGGCCCGCGAGCGACGCGAGGACCGCCAGGGCGATGAGCGGCATCGGCGCCTGGGCCGATAATCCTGCAACGAGGGCGAGGGTGAGCCCGCCCAGCGCCGCCTGGACCAGGGCCATCGCCGCCTCGGCGTCGTTGAGCCGCACATGGGCGTCGCCGAGATCGGCGTCATGCGCCATAAGGGCGTCAATGGCCCTGTCGGTCAGCGAAAAGCAGCGCAGTTCGGCGGCAGCGCCAAGATAGGCGTTCAAGCCATCCTTGAGCCTCCCAACCCCTCGGAGGCCGTCGCGGCCGGGCTCCCTGGTGAGGCGTCGGGCCAATTGATGCGAGGCGACGACCTGGGCGGTCAGGCCGACCAGGAACGCCAGTGACGACCAGGGTGAGGCAAGCGCGATGGCGCCCGCCGCCGCGCCTGCGGACGCCATCGCCGCCCAGGGCGCGGACCGACGAACGAACATCGTCTCGATGGCGTTCACGTCCTGCACCAGCCGCGCGGACGCTTCGCCGGATGACAGGGAAAGGGCCTGGTCCGGCGGACCGGACGCGATGCCGGCGAACAGCGCCGGCCGCAGCGCCGCCAGGGCCCTGAAGGCGGCCCGGTGGCCGAAGTACCGTTCGGCGTAGCGCCCCGCGGTTCGAGCGATCGCCAGACCGCGCAGCCCGGCGCTGGGAAGAAGATAGTTGAAGGCCTGAACAAGCACCGGCCCGCCGGCGCCGGCCAGCGCCGCGCCCGCAAGAAACCAGCCTGACAGTCCCAACAACAGAGTCGTCGCCGCGGCCGTCACGCCGCCGCCGAAGGCCGCCAGAAGGAGGTCGGTGCGACGGCGACGCACCTGTCGCCGCAGGAACATCAGGACAGGGGAGGATGGAGTCATGACAGCCTGACCACGTGATCAGCCTTGGCGATCAGGGCTTCGGAATGGGTGGCGACAATGACGGTCCGCGTCCGGGCGGCCGACCGGACAAGAGCCGCGATTTCGGCCTCGGCTGCTGCGTCGAGATCGGCGCTGGGCTCATCCAGCAGCAGGAGTCGCGCCGGTTTGAGCAAGGCCCGCGCCAGCGCCAGGCGCCGTCGTTCGCCGCCCGACAGGCCTGATCCCCGTTCATCCAGCAGGATGGCGGCGCCGTTCTCCCGGCGCGCCAGGGCGGCGGAGAGGCCGACGGATCGTGCGATGGTCATGGCTTGGTCCGAGGTCATGGCTGCGTCTGCCGCCATCAGGTTTTCCAACAGTGTCCCCGGCAGAAACGCTGGCGCCTGCCCGGCCCAAGCTACGCCGTCGAGAGCGCCATCCACGAGCATACCCGCAACCGTGATGGAGCCTTCCGAAAGCGGCGCGAGGCCCATCATTGCCGCCAGTATGGAGGTCTTGCCTGACCCCGTGGGTCCGGCAAGAACCGTGAAGCTGCCCGCCGAGATCCTGGCGTTGACCGGCCCGATGACCCGGTCGCCAAGTTTCAGAACGACCCCGTCGAGGACGATGTCCGGCGCCGCGACGAGATGGGCCGTGGCGATCGTCGGCGTCGACTCGCGCGCCAGTAGGGGCAGCAATCTGGCGGCGGCCGCCTCGCCGACCTGCTTCTCATGGTAGGCCGCTGCCAGCCGGCGAAGCGGCGCGTAGAACTCCGGCGCCAGGGAGAGGGCGAAGAACGCCCGGGCAAAGTCCAGCTTTTCCGGCGCCAGAAAGGGCAGCAGCCCGAGCAGGGAAAAGCCCGCATAGACCGCGACCAGCGCGACGGCGAGCGCGGCGAAGAACTCAAGGGACGCCGTAGAGATGAAGGCGATCCTCAGGACGGCCATGGTCCGGTCGCTGACATCGGAGGCGGCCGCGCCGACGATCGCCGTCTCCCGGTCCTCCGCCTGGAAGGCGAGGATGACGGGCAGCGCCCGGATCCGGTCGACGAAATGTCCTGAGAGCCGGGCCAGGGCATCAAACTGTCTGGCGGCTTCCGCGCCGGCCGCGCCGCCGGCCAGGGCCATGATCGCCACCAGCGGGATCAGGGTCATCAGGAGGATCAGCGCCGACACCGGGCTGGCCAGGGCGACGACCGCGAGGATGACGACCGGGCCTATTCGGGCGTCCAGCTGTGCGGGTTGAAACTGACCGAAGTAGCCGTCGAGGGCTTCGACCTCGTCGACGGCGGACGCGCCGCCTTCGCCGATCGACCGCATGTCGCCCCTCTGCCGATCGAGCACCACGCGTAGGATCCGGCGACGGATGCCGGACTTGACCCGGCGGGCGTGTCGGGCGGCCAGTTTCGCAGCGCCCCATGACGCAGTCGCCCGCACAGCCAGTGCGCCGCACATCGCCGAGAGGAACGTCAGCGAGGGGCCGGCGGTGATGAGGCTGGTCAGGGACCAGGCAAAGGCGCCCGCGCCCGCAGCGTTGAGAAATATCAAGGCCGACAGAGACCCGGTGGGTGCATGCTCCGCACGCCCGGAAGATCGCAGAAGGGCTCGGCCGGACGCGGCGTCAGGTAGGGTCATCAGGCAGAGACTGCATAAATGCGCATGTTAGCATATAACAATATTGTAATTGCATCCACCCGGGTGTTGAGTGCGGCCAAACGAGGGAAATGAGTCATGGAACTGGGTATTGTCGAGCTCTCTCGGCTGCAGTTCGCCCTGACGGCGATGTACCACTTTTTGTTCGTGCCGCTCACGCTGGGACTGTCGTTCCTGCTGGTCATCATGGAGAGCATCTATGTGATGACCGGGCGGCCGATCTGGCGAACGATCACCCGCTTCTGGGCGACCCTGTTCGGGATCAATTTCGTCCTCGGGGTCGCGACTGGCCTGACCATGGAATTCGAGTTCGGGACCAACTGGTCTTACTACTCCCACTACGTCGGCGACATCTTCGGCGCGCCGCTGGCGATCGAAGGGCTCATGGCCTTCTTCCTGGAGGCTACGTTCGTCGGACTGATGTTCTTCGGCTGGGAGAAGCTGTCCCGACAAGGGCATCTCTTCGTGACCTTCATGGTGGCGCTGGGCTCAAATCTCTCCGCGCTGTGGATCCTCGTCGCCAACGGCTGGATGCAAAACCCGGTCGGCGCCGCATTCAATCCAGACACCATGCGGATGGAAGTCACTAACTTCCAGGAGGTGCTGTTCAATCCCGTGGCGCAAGCCAAGTTCGTGCACACGGTCAGCGCCGGCTACGTCACAGCTTCCGCCTTCGTGCTCGGCGTGTCGGCGTTGATGCTGCTGTGGGGCAAATGGCCAAGGGTCGCCAAGCGATCCTTCGCGGTCGCCGCGGCGTTCGGCCTGGCGTCCTCGCTCTCCGTGGTCGTTCTGGGTGACGAGAGCGGCTACGCCCTGACCGACAACCAGAAAATGAAGCTCGCGGCGCTTGAGGCCATGTGGGAGACCGAACCGGCTCCGGCCGGGCTGACGGCCTTCGGCATTCCCGATCTGAAGGCCCGCACGACCCACGCCGAAATCAAGATCCCCTATGTCCTTGGTTTGATCGCCACGCGCAGCATCGACAAGCCCGTCCAAGGCATCCTTTCGTTGGTCGCCGTCGCGGAGACCCGGGTCGAGAGCGGCGTGAAGGCCTATGACGCCCTCGAGCGCCTTAAGGTCTCGCCGACCGACGTGGCGGCGCGCGGCGACTTCGAAACCCACCGCAAGGACCTTGGCTACGGCCTCCTGCTCAAACGCTATGTCGCCGACCCCCGGACCGCGGATCGCGCGACGATCCAGAAGGCGGCCTGGGACACGGTTCCGAATGTTCCGGTGATGTTCTGGGCCTTCCGCGCGATGGCCGGGATCGGCTTTCTGATGATCGCCGTGTTCGGCGCGGCGTTCGTCATGGTCACCCTCCGCCGGTGCGACACCAAGTGGCTCCTCTGGACGGCGGTGCTGATCATGCCGCTTCCCTGGATCGCCGCCGAAGCGGGCTGGGTTCTCGCCGAGCTCGGCCGGCAGCCTTGGGCGGTGGAAGGGGTGCTGCCGACATTCCTCGGCGTATCAAGCCTCACGGCCGGCCAGATCTGGACTACGATCATCGGCTTCACGGTCATCTATGGCGCCCTGGCGGTGGTCGAGGTGGGCCTGATGGTCCGCACCATTCGCCGTGGCCCCTACGCCCACCACGAACATCCGGCGCCTGCGGCGGACTCGCTCCGCCTGACTCCGGCCGAATAAGGACCCCTGCGGATGGAACTTCCTCTCGACTACCCGACACTGCGGGTCATCTGGTGGGCCCTGATGGGCGTCCTGCTGATCGGCTTCGCCGTGGCCGACGGCTTTGATCTCGGCGTCGCGGCCCTACTGCCCTTCGTGGCCAGAAACGACAGCGAGCGACGCATGGTGATCAACACCATCGGCTCCACCTGGGAAGGCAACCAGGTCTGGTTCATTCTCGGGGGCGGCGCCATCTTCGCCGCCTGGCCGTTCGTCTACGCCGTCAGCTTCTCGGGCTTCTACCTGGCCATGTTCGCCGTGCTCGCGGCCCTGATCCTTCGACCGGTTGGATTCAAGTACAGGTCCAAGCGGCCGTCGCCGATCTGGCGCACCGTCTGGGACTGGGCCCTTTTCGTCGGCGGGTTTGCGCCGACGCTGGTGTTCGGCGTCGCGGTCGGCAACGTGCTTCAGGGCATTCCCTTCCGGCTCGATAGCGATCTGAGGGCGTCCTACGAGGGCACCTTCTTCGGCCTGTTCACACCCTTCACCCTGGTGTGCGGCCTGCTTTCGGTGGCGATGCTGGTGACCCATGGCGCGGCCTGGCTGACCATGAAGGCCGAACTGGGCGTCGTGCGCGATCGCGCGCGTCGCTTCGGCACGGTCGCTGCTGTCGCCTCGATCGTCCTCTTCGCCGTCGGCTTCGCCTTCGTCGCCTTCGGTGGGTTGGGGTTCCGGCTCGAAGGACTCGTTGATCCCGCCGGGCCGTCCAACCCCCTGCGCGCGGAGGCAGTCCATGCGGCGGGCGGCTGGCTGGAGAACTTCGCCGCCCACCCCTGGATGTGGGCCGCTCCCGTTCTGGGCTTTGCCGGCGCCACTTTGGCGCTCGTGGGCATCTGGTCTGGTCGCGAAGCGCCGGCCTTCCTGGGATCGTCCCTGTCCGCCGTGGGGATCATCTCCACGGTCGGCCTGTCGATGTTCCCGTTCATTCTGCCCAGCAGCATCGATCCCAGGTCGAGCCTGACGGTCTGGAACGCGTCCTCCAGCCACATGACGCTGTTCATCATGCTGATTGTCACCGTCGTTTTCCTGCCCATCGTGCTGGCCTACACCGCCTGGGCGTTCAAGGTGATGTGGGGTCGTTCCACGACCGCAGCCCTCTCAACCAACCCCGACCTCTACTGAGCTGGAGCAAAGCCATGTGGTATTTTACCTGGGTCCTCGGTCTGGGCCTCGCCGTCGCCTTCGGCATCCTCAACGGCATGTGGCACGAGTTCCACGCCCTCGACGCCGGGGACACCGGCCAGGATGATTTCTGAGACCGGATTGGCGCCGCCATGAGTTCGGACGGACCGCTCCCACGCCGCTCTCCGAGCCGCCGCCGGTCGCAGGCGCCGAGGCGGCGCCCTCCGCGACGGCGGGCGCGACCACTTCGCGGGTCTCCTTCAGCCTGGATCTCGAGGAATTGCGGTGACAGAATTACGGTGACAGTGCGCTTTTTGTTGCCTTCCGTCCTCGTTTGCCGGGGATGAACGTCCGGCAGGCAGAGTCCGAATAGCGCCACAGCGCCGGCCCGCTGGTCGTCAGGCCGTCAGGCCGTCAGGCCGTCGGGCACGTCACGCGGACGTCCAGGAAAAATCGCACTGGCGAAGCGGGCCATTCGCTCAACGGATCAAAGGGCCAATCCGGGCGCAATAAAGTGCACTGTCACCGCAATTCTGGCGCATCGATTTGACCAGTGGCGGAGCGACCAGCCTCATGTTTCCCTTGGAAATCCAGACCCTGGCCCGGCTGCTGCTCGAGGAATGCCGTGACCGCTCCCTGCGCATCGTCACCGCCGAAAGCTGCACCGGCGGTCTGGTCTCCGGCGCCCTCTGCACCATCCCCGGCGCCTCCGACGTGCTGGAGCGCGGCTTCGTGACCTACAGCAACCGCGCCAAGCAGGAGATGCTGGGCGTCCCCGGCGACCTGCTGGCCGACCACGGCGCCGTCTCCGAGCCGGTCGCCCGGATGATGGCGGAAGGCGCCCTGGAGGCCTCCAGCGCCCACCTCTCCGTCGCTATCACCGGCGTCGCCGGCCCCGGCGGCGGAACCCCGATGAAACCCGTCGGCACCGTCCACTTCGCCACCGCCCGCAGCAACCGGGGCATCCGCCATGCGGTCGAACGCTTCGACGGTCCCGACCGGATCGACGTCCAGCTGGCGGCGGTGACCATGGCCCTGACGATGTTGCGCGAAGCGATCTAATCGCCCGCCTTCCTGTCTCCGCCAGCCAAAGCCGTCCACTGCAGATCGCCGGCATACCGCCAGGCCATCCGGCCGGAGTCGTCGAGGGCGAAGAGGTGTAGCCAGCGATTGTCGAACAGCGCGCGAACGCCATCGTGCCGGGCGAGAATGTCGGCCATCGCCTGGCGCGGCGCCTCGATACAGACCGACAGACGCAGCGGCTCATGGATGTAGCGCTCGCCATCGTGGACCGACTGCCAGGGCAGTCCGGCGCGCATCGCCCCGCCGTTGCCCTCGATGACCCCCATGCCGCCGGTAACGTTGTGCAGCAGCTTGTTGCCGCCGCCGAACACCTCGGGGGCGACGGTTGAGCCGTAGTATTGCAGGCTGATCCAGCTGGCCACCACCACCGGGGCGGTCAGGATCAGCTCCAGGACGCGGAAGTCGGAGTCGCTTCGCCAGTCATAGTCATGAAGGAAGGCCCGGCCTTCGAATGACTTGCCCGCCGTGCGCCGGCGGGGCGCGGCGATGAAGGCGCTGGAGCCGGCCAGGGCCCATTCCGGCCGCACCTCCGACCAGTCCCGACTGCGCCGCGTCAGGCTGCCCTCGCCGGCCGCGCCGGGCAGGCGCAAGGCCCGCTCCCCCCGCGCGATGACCCCCGCCGCCTGGAACCAGGCCCGCGCCTGACGCAGATCCGCCTGATGGGCGGCCGAGGGATGATCGTCGGCGTAGAGGGTCACCGCATCGGTGGTCGTGTCGTGCAGGGCGGCCACAAACAGGCTGTCCGCCGGGATCTCGATCCCCCTGGCGGTCAGTCGCGCCCGGACGTCCCGGTCATTGAGCAGGGCGGCCAGCAGTCGCGCGTTCACCTCGCCGGAATAGCCGCCACAGGCCCCGCAGTGGAGGCCGCTGGCATGGGGGTTGTTGACAACGTTCGCGCCGTGTCCGGCAAGAACCACCAGCCTTGCGAAGCCCGTCGTCAGGGACATGGCCCTCAACACTGTATCGGCGGCGGCGGTCTTCGCATCGGCATCAAGCGCGGGCTCCAGTCGGGGCGCGGGGTCGTTGGGGACGGGCGTCCGACGCAGGCCCAAGGCGTCGCTGATCAGCTTGCCGACATAGACCGGCCCCGTCGCCTCGACGAAGGCGAAAGAGGACACCGCCGCCAGCTTGAACCGGCCCCAGGCCCGCTTCGCCCGCGCCCTGAACCGCGCCGACTGGTCAGCGGCCGCCACCTCAGCGCCCTTCGAGCAGCTGTGCAGCCCCGGGTTCAGCAGCACCGGCAATCGATGCTCGGCCACATCGGAAGCAAACCTGCGGTGCGACGCGGTCAGGCCGAAGAAGCCCGCGAACCCGAGGGTCTGGATGTCCGGCGTCATCGACTCCAGGGCCCGGCGAAAAACCTCCGAGCGCACGTCGATGCAGAAGGCGGCCTGCAGCGCCGGACGATTCCCGCTCGCCGCCACGTCCGGCCGGGTCAGGGTATCGGCCAGCCGCCGCTGGGCGGCCCGTTCTGCGGCCTCCTGGAGGACAGCGTCGATCTCCTGGTCGGGGTCTGCGGTCACCGGGGCCGCATGGGCGGCGATGACGGCCTGCCAGCGCGAGGCGATCTGCGGCGCGTAGCGCGCAAACAGCGCCGCTTCCCAGATCAGACGGATGGCCAGCAGGTCGGTGAGGCTCGCGTCGTTGTCACCAGCCAACTCGGCCTGCCAGAGCCTGTAGCGCGCAGACTGCGCCCAGCCGCCGAGGGTCATCAGCATCTGATGGAAATAGGTGTCCAGGGCGTCCGCAGGCAGGGCCAGCCGCTCGACCGCCTCCGCCACCGCCTCCTCCGCCCCTTCCGGCGCCTCGGAGACATGGACGGCGAACCCGGCCAGACCGACAATCTCCGGCGTCAGGTCGTGGGTCGCCATGGCGCGCCAGGCGGCGTAGGCGCCGCGTCCGCGCGGCGCGGCCCACAAGGCCTGGCCCTCGTCGAAATAGCCGGCCGCCCAGACGCCGAAGCGCTCGGTGATCAGCCCCGGCCAGTCGACGCCCGAAACCTCCGCCGCCAGGTCGGCCACCGTCGGCAGGGCGCGCAGGTCCGGCCCGGCCTCGCAGGCCGCGGCCTTCACAGCCTCAAAGGTCAGCCCCCCCTGCCCGGCCGGCGCGGCCTCCAGCGCCTCTGTCAGGTCGGCGTCCGAAATCAGCCCGCCGGCGATCTGCCCCTGATACCAGCGGCGCGGCAGAGTGACCGGCGCGCCGGCCACACGCTCCAGGCGGGCGGCGACCGTCGCCAGGCCCTCGCCCGTCTGGCCGAGAAAGGGATTGACCGCGACGCTTGAGGCCAGGGGCCAGGCCGGCGGAATAGCCCTGGCGGCGGCCTCTGCGGCTGACCGGATCGACCGGGCGTCTGGCAGGCTTGGGCTCATGGCAGGCATCACGTCTTGTCCTTGGGGCTGATCGGGTCAGGCCTCCGCCAGCCGCCCAGCAGCCGGTCGAACACCGCATTGGCGTAGAAGCCATTGGAGAGATGAACCCGCAGCCCCGCCGCCGCCGGGTGATAGGCCCACAGGGGAAACATCGCCTGCACCACCGCGACCAGTCCGAAGCTGAGCACGGCCAGCACGATCAGCGCCCATTGCAGCGGCCCCGGCGACGGTGCGGCCGGCAGCGCCCCCGCGGTCAGCCGGACGGCCAGGACCTGCAGGGCGAAATAGCTGACCGAGGTGGCGACGGCGTAGACGACGGTCCGCCGGGTCAGGGCCCTGGGGGCCGCATCGGCCAGGCCCTGCGCCAGCATATAGGCGACCCCGAAGATCAGAATGGCGCCCAGGGCGATGGACTGCGGCGACTTGTGCTGAAAGCCGAAGGCGACGCCGACGACGGCAAAGATGGCCAGCGCCAGCAGAAAGGCCCGCAAAACCGCCCCGGCCCGGGGAATGGCGACCGGCCCCGGCCTGCGGTTGGCGGCGATCAGATCGACCGCCCCGCCCGACGCCAGGAAGGAATGGGCCTTGTACAGCGAGTGGGCGACGATGTGCAGCAGCGCCAGGGGAAACAGGGCCAGCCCGCACTCCAGGATCATGAAGCCCATCTGGGCCACGGTCGACCAGGCCAGGGAGGTCTTCACCGCCGGCTGGGTCAGCATCACCAGACCGGCGAACAGGGCGGTGAACCCGCCGATCATGACCAGGACCGCCAGCACGCCCGGCGCCAGCAACATCACATCGGCAAGGCGGATCAGCAGAAATCCGCCGGCGTTGATGACCCCCGCATGCAGCAGGGCCGAGACCGGCGTCGGGGCTTCCATCACCTCGGTCAGCCAGCCGTGCATCGGAAACTGCGCCGATTTCAGCAGCGCGGCGATGGCCAGCAGGCCCGCCGCCGCAACGGCCAGCCCGCCGCCCTCGCCGAGCCGGGCGGCCGACAGGATGGCGGCGATGTCGACCGTGCCATAGGCCCGCCACAGCAGCAGCGCCGCCCCGGTCAGCGCAAGATCGCCCAGCCGCGCGGCGACGAACTTCTTGGCCGCCGCCCGCCGCGCCGCGACCCGCTCCGGATAGAACAGCAACAGCCGGTGCAGGAACAGGCTCGTCGCAACCCAGGCCAGGACCAGCTGGACCAGATTGCCCGACAGCACCAGCAGCATCACCGAGGCCAGGGTCAGGCACAGCCAGCCCGTGAACGCCCCCTGCCGCGCCTCCCCGTCCAGATAGGTGGCCGTGTAGCGGACCACGACCCAGCCGATGAACGCGACCAGCAGCAGCATGACCGCGCTGACCGCATCCAGCCGGATCGACAGCCCCAGCCCGTCAAGACCGATCAGCCGGCTGTCCCCCGGCCCGTGGACGACCAGCCATGCCGTCGCCACTCCGGCGACCGCCAGGGCCGTCAGCGCCGCCGCCTCGGCCAGACGCGGCGCGACGCGGGGCCTGACGCCCGGACTGAGAAATCCCGCGATCCCGCTCACAATCAGGACCAGCGGCGCGGCGTAGGACAGAAGATCGATCGGCAAAGGCTTCCCCTTCCGCCACCTGCGGAACGGCCTGTGGGGTAGCCAATCCGGCGCCCGCCGGAAAATTCATTGTATCGCTCAATCCGTTCTGTTTTACAGAACGATATGAAGAGCCTGAACTTCAACCACCTCCGCTACTTCTGGGCCGTCGCCCACGAGACCAACCTCACCCGGGCGGCCGAGCGGTTGAACCTGTCGCAATCGGCCCTGTCGGTTCAGATTCACAAGCTCGAGCATCAGCTCGGCCATCCCCTGTTCGAGCGGGTCGGTCGGCGGCTGGTTCTCACCGAGGCGGGCAGGATCGCCCTCGACTACGCCGACACCGTCTTCCAGGCCGGCGACGAGTTGATGAGCACCCTCGACGGACGCCCCCGGACCAGCCGCCAGGTCCTGCGCGTCGGCGCCCTGACCACCCTGTCGCGCAATTTCCAGCTTGAGTTCCTGCGTCCCCTGGTCGGCCGCCCGGACGTGGAGCTGATCGTCCGCTCGGGCGCGACCCGCGACCTCCTGGCCCAGCTTGAGGCCCACGCCCTCGATGTGGTCCTGTCCAACAGCGCCGCCCGCCGCGACGCCCGGCTGGGTCTGCGCAATCATCTCCTCAACGAACAGCCGGTCAGCCTGGTCGGCCGCCCCCGGCCCGGCCGCCCGCCCTTTCGCTTTCCGGAGGACCTGCGCAACGAACCCATCCTCCTCCCCAGTCTGGACAGCGACATCCGCCTTGGCTTTGACCGCCTCCTCGAACTGGCCGAAATCCGCCCGGTCATCCTCGCCGAGGTCGACGACATGGCCATGCTCAGGTTGCTGGCCCGGGAACGCGAAGGCGTCACCCTCGTCCCCCCGATCGTCGTCCGCGACGAACTGGAGGCCGGCGTGCTGATCGAGCACTGCCGGATTCCGCAGCTCACAGAATGCTTCTACGCCATCGTCCAGAACCGCCGGTTCCCCAACCAGCTCCTCGGCGAGCTGCTCACCCGCTACGGCGGCGCTGACGCGCCGCAACGGGTGTCGACGTGACGGTCAGGACGTCAAAGCGGTGAACCCCGCAAGCAAGCATGGCCGCACCGGACCCCGGTTATTGGCGGTCCCGTAGAGAATTTTAGCCGTCCGCTCTTCAACGGACGTTACGGCCCCCCAAGGTCCTGATCGGCCTCGGTGAGGTCGGCCAGGTTTCTTCGACGAGGGAGTAGAGCGATCGCGGCGGCGTCTATTTCTGCTTGATCGCCGCCCGGCCGAGGTAGATCGCCTGATTGTCCAGCTGTTCCTCGATGCGGAGAAGCTGGTTGTATTTGGCGGTGCGGTCGGAGCGGGCCAGCGAGCCGGTCTTGATCTGACCGCAGTTGGTCGCCACGGCGAGGTCGGCGATGGTGCTGTCCTCGGTCTCGCCCGAGCGGTGGCTCATCACGCAGGTGTAGCCGGCGCGGTGGGCCATATCGACGGCGTCGAGGGTCTCCGACAGGGTGCCGATCTGGTTGACCTTGACCAGGATGGAGTTGCCCAGGCCCTTGTCGATGCCCATCGACAGGCGCTTGGGGTTGGTGACGAACAGGTCGTCGCCGACCAGCTGGACCTTCTTGCCGAGGGCGTCGGTGAGCAGCTTCCAGCCCTCGAAGTCGTCCTCGCCGCAGCCGTCCTCGATGGTGATGATCGGGAAGCTGGAGACCAGGCCCTCCAGGTATCTGACCATCCCGGCCGGATCGAGGAACTTGCCCTCCCCGGCCAGTTCGTAGCGGCCGTTCTTGAAGAACTCGGTGGAGGCGACGTCGAGGCCCAGCAGGAAGTCGTCGCCGGCCCTGTAGCCCGCGCCTTCCGCCGCCTTCATGATGAAGGCCAGCGCCTCGTCGGCTGATGAGAGGTTGGGGGCGAAGCCGCCCTCGTCGCCGACGTTGGTGTTGTGGCCGGCGTCCTTGAGGGCCTTCTTCAGGCCGTGGAAGATCTCGGCGCCCATGCGCAGGGCTTCCGAGAAGCTCGCCGCCCCGGTCGGCAGGATCATGAACTCCTGGATGTCGATGGGGTTATCGGCATGGGCCCCGCCATTGATGATGTTCATCATCGGCACGGGCAGGACGCGGGCCGAGACGCCGCCGACGTACTTGTACAGGGGCAGGTCGGCGGCCACGGCGGCGGCCTTGGCGGTGGCAAGCGAGACGCCGAGGATGGCGTTGGCGCCGAGGCGGGACTTGTTCTCGGTGCCGTCCAGTTCGATCAGCATGTCGTCGATGCGGCGCTGGTCGGCGGCGTCCTGACCGCTCAGGGCGTCGAAGATCTCGCCGTTGACCGCGTCGACGGCCTTGAGCACGCCCTTGCCGCTGTAGCGGGCCTTGTCGCCGTCGCGCAGTTCGACCGCCTCATAGGCCCCGGTGGAGGCCCCGGACGGCACCCCGGCCCGGCCGAAGGAGCCGTCCTCAAGGATGACATCGACCTCAACGGTGGGATTGCCCCGGCTGTCGAGGATTTCGCGGGCGATGATATCGATGATTTCGGCCATGGGGGTCCCTGCTGATGGTGCGGGGACGGCTTAGCGGGGCCGGGGCGGATGGGCAAGGCTGGCGCCTTGACTGACCCTGCGGCGAGCGGCCATCGGTGGGCCAACAATGGAGGACAGGATGCTGCTGGTCGAAAAGAAGGACGGGATCGCCGTCGTCACCCTCAACCGCCCCGAGGCGATGAACGCCCTGAGCAAGGCCATGCGGTCGGAGCTCTACAAGGCGATGGTCGATATCGACGCCGATCCGGAGATCAGCGTGGTGGTCCTGACCGGGGCCGGAACCCGGGCCTTCACCGCCGGGCTGGACCTGAAGGAGCTGGGCAGCGATCCCAAGGCCATGGGCGCCGCCAACGCCGCCGGCGCCGACGAGAACCCGGTCAAGGCCGTGGAGCTCTGCACCAAGCCGGTCATCGGGGCGATCAACGGCGTGGCCATCACCGGCGGCTTCGAGCTGGCCCTGGCCTGCGACGTGCTGATCGCCTCGGAGAACGCCCGCTTCGCCGACACCCACGCCCGGGTCGGCATCATGCCCGGCTGGGGCCTGTCGCAGAAGCTGTCGCGGCTGCTGGGCGTCTACCGGGCCAAGGAATTGAGCCTGACCGGCAACTTCCTCGATGCGAAGACCGCCGCCGACTGGGGCCTGGTCAACCGGGTCGTCCCCGCCGATGACCTGCTGCCGACCGCCATGAAGCTGGCCGCCGACATGGCCACCATCCCGGTCGAGACCCTGAGCTTCTACAAGCGGCTGATCGACGACGGCTTCGCCACCACCTTCGGCGAGGGTCTGGCCCTCGAGCACCAGCGCTCCAGCGCCCATAACCGCGAGGTGACCCCTGAAGCGGTGGAAGCCCGCCGGGCCGCCATCCAGGCCCGCGGCCGCACCCAGTAGCCGCCGCCTACCAGGCGCCCAGCTCGCGCAGTTGCCGGGCCAGCTCCTGGGACATCGCCTCCCCCGCTCCGGTCGCCAGATCGGGCGGGGCGTCGGCCTCGGTCAGGTAGCGCCAGCCCTGGAACGGCCGGCGCGGCTGCGGCGCCGTCTCGACCAGCTCCGGGGCCAGCATGAACCGCACCGGCTGGGGCCCCGGCTGGTCGGTCAGGATGGCGGTGATGGTCTGGCGGACCAGCACCTGCCCCTTGATCACCCAGTAGAGCGAGCCGCCATCAAGGATCTCGGCGGTGCGCTTGGGGGCCATGCGGGTCGGGCAGAAGGACGGATGCCCCGCCGCCGCCCGCTGCGCCCGCCAGTCCCGCAGGTCCTGCAGACTCTCGACGCCCACGCAGAGCTTGATGATGTGCAGCGGCATGGGGGCTATCGGACCCTCGTCATCAGGGTGTCGACCCCGCCCTGCCGCCAGATCAGACGCTCAATCCGGCCATCCGCCCCGGCCTCGAAGTCCAGCTGGACTTCGACCTCCCTGATGAAGAACTGCCGCGGTCCGAAAGGATGAATGGCGATGGACTGCGGGCCGATGTGGACCTTCAGCCCACCGCCCTCCAGCATCACCTCGACCACATCGTCAGGCTCCGCGAGATAGGTCCCCACAAACGGCGCCAGCTGCTCCGGCGTCAGGCTGATGATCGTGCGCACCACCGGCACGCTCATGTCGACCTCTTCCGACGGCGCCAGCCAGTGGCGGCAGATGTCGTCGACGCCATAGGCCGTCTGGGCATTGTTGAAGCCTGCGATCGCCCTCCTGGCGGACAGGTCGAAGCCCATGAACGACCGGCAGCCGCCGACAGAGCCATTGCTCCAGTAAATCGTCTGGTCCCCGAGGGTCTCGACCCGCCAGCCCAGACCGATCCGCACCGCCGGGTTGTCGCCCGGACCGATGGGGGTCAACATATCCCTCGCCGCCAGGGCGAGCGGGATGTCGAGGTTCTCGGTCCAGAGGCTGAGGAAGTTGCGGATATCCCGAACCGTGGAAAACAGCCCGCCGGCTTCGACAAGGGCGGTCATGTCCCAGGCCGGCACCGGTTTAAGATCGAGATCGTAACCCTGAACACGGCGGCGGTCCGACGGCTTGGGCGGCGTCAGTCCGGTGCTGCGCAGTCCCAGGGGCCCGGTGATCGTGCTCTGGACAAGCGCCCCGTAGCTCTGCCCCAGCGCCCGCTCCAGCGCCTTGCCCAGAAGGCCGTATCCGAAGTTGGAGTATTCGAACGCCGCACCGGGCGCTCTGGTCAGAGGCGCGGCGGCGATCCCGGCGTAGAGGGCGTCCTCATCATAGCCGGCATAGGGATCAAGAGGGTCCGTCGACCCAAGGTTCGGCGGCCTCAGGGCCAGGCCGGAGCCGTGGCTGGCGAGATCCGCCAGGGTCATGGCCTGCCCCTCGAAGCTGGGAACCACGACGCCCTCGGGCATATAGGTCTGCAGGGGATCGTCGAGCTTCATCCGCCCCTCCCGGACGGCGTTGGCCAGCAGGAGCGTGGTGAAGATCTTGGTCAGGGAGCCGATGGCGAAGATCGAGTCTTCGGTCGCCGCAGGCCCCTTCAAAGCCACCTGTCCAAAGAGGCTGAAGGTCGTGTCATGCGGCCGCTCACTGGCCCCGAATACAATGCAGGTTCCGCGCTTCTGCACCCGCAAGCGATGCGACGCCGCGACAGCCAGTTCGCTGGATTGCTGCTTCGCGGCGAAGGCCGGAGCGCCCAGGGCGCCAATTGCGCCGACTGAAAGACTGCTGATGATGGCGGCGCGGCGGGACAGGGACATCGACACGGAAATCAGCTCTCGCTCGTCGAACTCAGACGCGCCAGCACCACCCCCTCGCTGACCTGCCCGCCAGCGGTGGCGGACAGCTCGGCGACAACGCCGTCAAAGGGCGCGGTCAGGGCATGCTCCATCTTCATGGCCTCGAGAACCAGCAGGGTCTGGCCCCTGGTCACCGTATCGCCGGCCTTGACGGAGACGGAGACGACCTTGCCGGGCATGGGAGAGAGGATAGCGCCGTCGGAGACAGCGCCAGCAGCGCCTGCCAGTGGCAGCCGGGTGAAGACCAAGGCTTGCCCGTTCGAAAATATGACCCTGGTGCCGGCGTCGGGTGTGACGACCTGAATTGCGCTGTCGACTGACAGATTGAAGCTGATGACGTTGGGCAGGCCATGGACTTTCACTGGCATCTCCCCCGCCGACATCCAGAAACCGGAGTGCCGATGGATCTCCCCCTCGAAGGGCTCGCCCAGGACCTGCACATCGCGCCGCTCGCCAGCGCAGTAGGTCGATATCGGAAAGACCGGGTCGGCGTTCAGCCGAAACCCGAACAGGCCGTTGCCCATTGGAGGGGCAAGATTGGTCCAGCCGGCCGCATCAGCATCCATGATGAAAGATGCGGCGGCAGCCATGAACTGGTGATCCGAAGGATCCTGATCGGAAATGAGGCTATCAAGCCTGCTTTCGATGAAGCCGGTGTCCACACGTCCTGCGACGAAATCCGGATGACCGGCGCAGGCCGCAAGAAAGGCGGCGTTCGTCTTGACCGGCCAGACCTCCACATCGGCACAGGCATCCGCCAGCAGATTGGCGGCTTCCTTCCTTGTGACGCCATGGACAATGATCTTGCCGATCATAGGGTCATAGAATGGACTGACCACGCCGCCATACTTGACGGCGCTATCCACCCGCACCTTCTTGCCCTTCGGCAGTTCGAAATGCTCCAGCGTCCCCGTACTCGGCAAGAACCCGGTCGCCGGGTTCTCCGCATAAAGCCGCGCCTCCATGGCCCAGCCGTCGATGCTCAACTGGTCCTGCGTCAGCGGCAAAGGCTCGCCGCTCGCCACCCGCAGTTGCCATTCGACCAGGTCCTGGCCGGTGATCATCTCGGTGACAGGGTGCTCGACCTGCAGCCGGGTGTTCATCTCCATGAACCAGATGCGGTCAGCCTTCAGGCCTTCGGAGGCGTCGGCGATGAACTCGATGGTGCCGGCGCCCTCGTAGTTCACGGCGCGGGCGGCCTTGACGGCGGCGTCACAGACGGCGGCGCGGGTGGCCTCGTCCATGCCGGGAGCCGGGGCTTCCTCGATGACCTTCTGATGGCGGCGCTGCAGGCTGCAGTCGCGTTCGAACAGGTGGACGACGTTGCCATGGCTGTCGCCGAACACCTGAACCTCGATGTGGCGCGGGCGGGTGACATACTTCTCGATCAGCACCCGGTCGTCGCCGAAGCTGGAGGCGCCCTCGCGCTGGCAGCTGGCGAGCGCGGCGGCGAAGTCTTCCGCCGCCAGCACCTTGCGCATGCCCTTGCCGCCGCCGCCGGCCACGGCCTTGATAAGCACCGGATAGCCGATGGCGTCGGCTTCCGTCTGCAGCCGCCCCGGCGACTGGTCCTCGCCCAGATAGCCCGGCGTCACCGGCACCCCGGCGTCCGCCATCCGCTGCTTGGCGGCGTCCTTCAGGCCCATGGCGTCGATGGCGGCGGGCGGCGGGCCGACCCAGACAAGTCCGGCGTCGATCACCGCCCGGGCGAAGCCGGCGTTCTCGGAGAGAAAGCCGTAGCCCGGGTGGATGGCGGCGGCCCCGGTCTGTTTCGCAGCGTCCAGGATCTTTTCGGCGACCAGATAGCTTTCGCGGGCCGGCGCCGGACCGATCAAGACCGCCTCGTCGGCCTCGCGCACATGCGGGGCGTCAGCATCGGCCTCGGAATAGACAGCGATCGTCCGCACGCCCATGCGACGGGCCGTGCGGATGATCCGGCGGGCGATCTCGCCGCGGTTGGCGATCAGGACGCTTTCGATCATCGGTGCGCTATTCCGCCCAGCCCGGCTTGCGCTTCTCGAGGAAGGCGCGGACGCCCTCCTGGCCTTCCTCGCTGACCCGGCGGGCGGCGATGCGGCGGGCGGTCTCTTCCATCATGCCGTGGTCGATCTCGGCCCCTTCGATGTCGGCGACCAGTTCCTTGGCGTCGGCGACGGCGCCCGGGGCGCAAAGTTTGATGGCGGCGGTGAGGTCGGCGCGGATCGCCTCGAAGGCGGCGGCGTCCGCCACAACCTCCTGGACGAGGCCGATCTTCAGGGCCTCATCGGCCTTGAACGCCCGGCCGGTGGCGAACAGCAGCGTCGCCGTGCGTGGGCCGATGGCGCGGATGACATAGGGGCTGATGGTCGCCGGGGTCAGGCCAAGCTTGACCTCGGAGAAGGCGAACAAGGAGCGTTCGGTGGCGATGGCCATGTCGCAGGCCGCCGCCAGACCAGCGCCGCCGCCGAAGGCCGGGCCATCGATCAGGGCGACGGTCAGTTGCGGCAGGTCATGAAGGGCCTTGAGCATGACGGCCAGCGCCATGGCGTCCTCGCGGTTGTCGCTTTCGCTCCAGTCCGCCGCCGACCGCATCCAGTCCAGGTCAGCTCCGGCGCTGAAAGCGTCCCCGGCTCCGGTCAGGAAGACCAGCCGGACGCCGTCCGCGTCTTTCAGGGTCTCGAAGGTCTCGTGAAGGGCCCCGATGACCTCCGAATTGAAGGCGTTCTTCTTGTCGGGCCGGTTGATGGTGACGGTGGCGATACCGTCCTGCGTCGCCTCCAGCACCACGAACTTGCTCAGCGCATCGGTATCGGGGATTTCAACGAGGGGATCGGCGATGGGATTGGTCATTGTTCTACCTTAAGCGATCCCTCCTCCCGGAGGGAGAAGGCGGAACCCGCATCACCTGGCGGCGGGCGGGATGACAGGGCGGACGCTACATCCTGAACACGCCGAATGGCGTGTCGGTTACCGGCGCATTCAAGCTGGCGCTTATGGCCAGACCAAGGACGTCGCGGGTCTGGGCGGGATCGATGATCCCGTCGTCCCAGAGCCGGCTGGTGGCGTGATAGGGGTTGCCCTCGTCCTCGTACTTCTGACGGACGGGGGCCTTGAAGGCTTCTTCCTCTTCCTTCGTCCATTTGTCCGCATCGCGGTGGACCGTGGCCAGCACACTGGCGGCCTGTTCGCCGCCCATGACGCTGATCCGGCTGTTGGGCCAGGTGAACAGGAATCGGGGGGAATAGGCGCGGCCGCACATGCCGTAGTTGCCGGCGCCGAAGCTGCCGCCGATGAGGACGGTGAACTTGGGGACATTGGCGGAAGCGACGGCGGTGACCATCTTGGCGCCGTCCTTGGCGATGCCGCCGGCCTCGTATTTGCCGCCGACCATGAAGCCGGAGATGTTCTGCAGGAAGACCAGCGGGATCCTCCGCTTGCAGGCCAGTTCGATGAAGTGGGCGGCCTTCTGGGCGCTCTCGCTGAACAGCACGCCGTTGTTGGCGAGGATGGCCACCGGATAGCCCCAGATGCGGGCGAAGCCGCAGACCAGGCTGGTTCCGTAAAGCGCCTTGAACTCGTCGAAGTCGCTGCCGTCGACGATCCGGGCGATGACCTCATGCACATCGTAGGGCGCGCGCACGTCGGCTGGAACAACACCGTAGAGCTCGGCGGGGTCGTACGCCGGCGGCCGGGGCTCGCGGACGTCCATCTCGGACGGCTTGGTGGTGTTGAGCGTGGCGACGATGTTGCGGACGATTTCCAGCGCATGCTCGTCGTTGGCGGCGACATGGTCGACCACGCCGCTTCGACGGCCATGGACGTCGGCGCCGCCCAGATCGGTCGCGGAGATAATCTCCCCCGTCGCGGCCTTCACCAGCGGCGGACCGGCCAGGAAGATGGTCCCCTGACTCTCCTCCCCCGCCCCGCGGACGATCACCGTCTCGTCGCTCATCGCCGGAACATAGGCGCCGCCGGCGGTGCAGCTGCCCATGACGCAGGCGATCTGGGCGATGCCCTCGGCGCTCATCCGGGCCTGGTTGAAGAAGATACGGCCGAAGTGGTCGCGGTCCGGGAAGACCTCGTCCTGGTGCGGCAGGTTCGCCCCGCCACTGTCGACCAGATAGATGCAGGGCAGACGGTTCTGCTGGGCGATCTCCTGGGCGCGGAGATGCTTCTTCACCGTCATCGGATAGTAGGTGCCGCCCTTCACCGTCGCGTCATTGGCGACGATCATCACCTCGCGGCCCGAGACCCGGCCAATGCCGCAGATCAGACCGGCCCCGGCGATCTCGCCGTCATAGAGGTCGAACGCGGCCAGTTGACCGATCTCGAGGAAGGGCGAGCCCGGGTCCAGAAGGCGCTCCACGCGTTCACGGGGCAGCAGCTTGCCCCGCGAGGTATGGCGTTTGCGGGAGGACTCCGAGCCGCCAAGTCCCGCCGTGGCGACCCGGTCGCGCAGTTCCTCGGCCAGGCTCCGGTTGACCGCTTCATTGCGGGCGTAGGCCTCGCTGGTCTTGTCTATGGTCGTGCTCAGTTTCGGCATGCGTGAGGCATAACCTGTCGCGAGAAGTGACGAAAGCGCCAGTTCGTTGCGGAGCGCGGCTTGAAGTCGGAAGCCTGCCTCGCTCCGCCACAGGGACGCTTGATCTTCGCAGACTCACGATATCGTTTCATCGTGGTCAAACCCTACTCCCATCCCGTCGACACCGCCCTGGTCCGGCTCTTCGAGCGAGAGCGCGCCTCGGGCGCCGCCACCTGGTTTTCCCTGCCGGGCGGAGCAACCCTGTTCGAGGCCGGTGACCGGGCTCAAGATATCTACCTGGTCCACGCCGGAAAGCTGGGCGCCTTCCGTACAGAGGAGGGGCAGCCCCCCCAGTTCATCGGCGTTATTCGCCCCGGAGAACCGGCCGGCGAAATGGCGATGATCGGCGGCACTTCCCATACGGGGCGGGTCGTCGCCCTGCGGGATTCCGAAATCCTCTGCCTGTCCGCCGAGGACTTCTTTGATGCGGCCAACCGCGACCCTGAAGTGATGCTGGAGATCGCCCGGCTGATGTTGAGCCGGGCCCGCCAGACAGGGTCCGGAACCTCGAATGGCGACCCCACGGTCTTCGGCTTTGTCGCCGCCGACAATGGCCCGAATATCCGCGGCATTGTCGCCCGCATCGCCCGGTCGATCGCCGAACTGGGTCACGCGATCACCATCGTCGGCGCGGAAGCCGCACAGGCTCCGACCGAGTGGTTCTCCCACGTCGAGGCTGACCACGAATACGTCCTCTACGTCGCCGAAGCCGGCGAGACCGCGTGGAAGGCCGTGGTCAATCGTCAGGTCGACCGCCTGTTCCGCGTCGGACGCGGCGACCACGTCCCGCCGGCCCAGCCCATCGACTTCACCCTCGCCGCGCTGCAGACCTATCGGCTGGTTGATCTTCTTCTGATCCAGCCGCCCCACCTTGAACGTCCGACGGGCTCGGAGGCCTGGCTGGCCGCCACCAACGCCGCCCGGTTGTTTCACATCCGCAAGGACTCAGCCGCCGACGCTGATCGACTGGCGCGGTTGCTGACAGGACGGTCGGTCGGGCTGGTCCTGTCGGGCGGCGGGGCGCGCGCCTACGCCCACATCGGCGCCCTGCGCGCCCTGCGGCAGGCCGAGGTGCCTATCGACTTTGTCGCCGGCGCCTCGATGGGCGCGATCATCGCCGCCAGCGTCGCCATGGGCTGGGATGAGACGGAGCTCGAACACCGCATCCACGCGGCCTTTGTCGAGACCAGCCCGCTGGACGACATCGCCCTGCCGCTGATCGCCATGACCCACGGCCGGAAGGTCGACCGCCGGCTGGCTGAACATTTCGGCGAGGTCGAGATTCCCGATCTGTGGCTGCCCTTCTTCTGCGTCTCGTCGAACCTGACCGCAGGCGGCCATCAGATGCATCAGCGGGGGCGCCTGCGCGACGCCCTGCGCGCCTCGATCGCCCTGCCGGGCGTCATGCCCCCCAGCATCTTGGGCGGCGAGGTTCTGGTCGACGGCGCGGTGATGAAGAACTTCCCCGCCGACATTTTGCGCAACCTGCAGCGCGGACCGGTGGTCGGCGTGGATGTGACCCGGGGTCGGAGCATCAACGCCGAGGACATCTCCATGCCGTCCCTGGTCAAATGGATCCTGTCCGGCGAATGGCGCAAAGGCCCGCCGATTGTCGCCCTGCTGATGCGGGCGGCGACCCTGTCGACCACGCGGGAAGTTGTGGCGGCGCGGGAAGCGACCGACGTACTGGTCCTGCCCAACGTCGATCACATCGACATCCGGGACTGGAAGGCTTTTGAAACCGGTGCGGACGCCGGATACCTCGCAACCAGCGAGGTCCTCGCCAAACTGACCCGGCCGGTCACCGAGTTGCGCCGGGCCAAGGCGAAGGGCTGAGCCTCAGCGCTTCCTTGCGACCACGAACAGGCGGGGAAACGGAAACAGGGTCACCCCGTCCTCCCTCACCGGATAGCCCTTGGCAATCTCTGCCGTGAAGGCATCGAGAAACTGGCGCCTCAGATCAGGATCAGTCAGGACATCCAGATAGGGCCGCAAGGCGGTTCCCATCATCCAGTCGACGACCGGATCCTCCCCTTCCAGCACATGCAGGTAGGTGGTCGTCCAGATATCGACCTCGGCGCAGCTTTCCGACAGCCAGTGGTAATAGTCCGACAAGGCGGGCGTCGGGTGGATCAGGCGTGCGTCAGCGGTGGCGCCGGACCACGGGCCCTCGGTCGCCACCTGTCTCAGAATCTGATGGTGCAGGGTTTCATAGGCGGTGGGCATCTGGCAGGCGAAGACGCCGCCGGGGGCCAGGGCGGCGGCCAGACGCGGAAACAGCGTCTGATGATCGGGAAGCCACTGCAGCGCCGCGTTGGTGAAGATCAGGCCCACCGGCTCGGGAGGATCAAAGGCCGCGATATCCCCCTCGATCCAGGTGACCGGCTCTGGCCTGGCGCGCGCCCGGCTCAGCATTTCGCTGCTGGAATCGAGACCAAAGACCTTCGCACCGGCATGGCGACGGGCCAGCAATGCGGCCTGTTCACCCGGACCACAGCCAAGGTCCCAGATCACCGCAGGGTCGAAGTCGCCCGGAATCTGCAACAGCAGATCCAGCGCCGGTCGGTCGCGGTAGCCCTTGTAGCGGGCATAGAGGTCAGGATCCCAGGTCGCCATGGCCCGGGCATACACCGCTTTCCGCCGTTGCGTCACCGACGGACGTGGCGAGTTATCCACAGGCGGCGTGTAAAATAGCCGCTGCGGCAAATCTCCCTTTGCGCAGAGGCGCGGGGCGCCCATATCCTGACCGTCCTGTTCTCAACAGCTGAAAGGAGGTGATCCAGTGTCTCACCAAAAACACACGGCAACCGCTCAAGGATCGAAGGTTGCGGGGGTTATGCCCCTCCTTTGATCTGTGAAGTCGTCTGACGACGCGGTTGAACCGTCGTTTGGTGTGGGGCCGGCTCTCGAAAGGGGGCCGGCCCTTTCCATGTCCTGGCTATGGGTTCCGTTAGCTATGCCTTCGGGATCAACGACCACAGCCAGAGGGCCAAAGAACTGGCCGCGATCACCAGAATGACGATCGCCAGAACCCGCCCGATGATCCGCCCCGCGCGAACGCCCGCCGGGCCGTGTTCCGTCAGACGTCGCCGGCGCTCGGCATCCTGAGCCGACCTGCGGGCGGAGGCCTTGCGCTCTTCCTCACGCGCCCGGCGCTCTTCCAGACTGATGATCTTGTCGTCGTCGCTGCTCATCCGCCGACCAGCTCGCGACCGATCAGGAACCGGCGGATCTCATTGGTGCCGGCGCCGATGTCATAGAGCTTGGCGTCGCGCATGAAGCGCTCAACCGGCCACTCCTTGGTATAGCCGGCGCCGCCGAGGGCCTGGATGGCCTCAAGCGAGGTCTTCACGGCGTTTTCGGATGCCAGCAGGATGGCGCCGGCGGCGTCAAAGCGGGTGGTCTTGCCCGCGTCACAGGCCCGGGCGACGGCATAGACGTAGGCGCGGGCGCTGTTGAGGGCGACGTACATGTCGGCCACCTTGCCCTGCATCAGCTGGAACGAGCCGATGGGCTTTCCGAACTGTTTGCGGTCGCGCACATAGGGCAGAACCACATCGAGACAGGCCTGCATGATGCCCAGCGGCCCGGCCGACAGCACGGCGCGCTCATAGTCGAGACCGCTCATCAGCACCCCGACACCGCCGTTCAGCGGGCCCATGATGTTCTCTTCCGGAACCTCGCAGTCCTCGAACACCAGCTCTGCCGTGTCGGAGCCGCGCATGCCCATCTTGTCGAGCTTCTTGGAGACGCTGAAGCCCTTCATGCCCTTCTCGATCAGGAAGGCGGTGATCCCACGGCTCCCCTCCCCGGTCTTGGCATAGACGACCAGGGTGTCGGCGTGGGGGGCGTTGGTGATCCAGAACTTTGTCCCGTTCAGGACGTAGCGATCGCCGCGTTGTTCGGCCCGCAGGGTCATCGAGACGACGTCGGAGCCGGCACCGGCCTCGCTCATCGCCAGCGATCCGACATGCTCTCCGCTGATCAGCCTGGGGAGATAGCGCGCCTTCTGCTCAGGCGAGGCCCAACGGCGGATCTGATTGATGCAGAGGTTTGAGTGCGCCCCGTAGGACAGGCCGATGCTGGCGGAAGCCCGGGACACTTCCTCCATCGCCACCACATGCTCGAGGTAGCCCAGACCAAGCCCGCCCTGCTCTTCCTCCACGGTGATGCCGTGCAGGCCGAGCGCGCCCATCTCCGGCCAGAGTTCACGGGGAAAATGGTTGTCGGCGTCCACCCGGGCCGCGATCGGGGCAATCCGATCTGCGGCGAAGCGGGCGGTGGTGTCGCGGATGGCGTCGGCGGTCTCGCCAAGGCCGAAATCCATCTGGGGAGAGGTGTTGAGGATCATGCTCGCCAGATAGCACAGCCCTCCCCGGATGGGCGAGGGGTGGCGCCGTCGGCATCAAGTCCATCCGGGAAAAAGGTCCGGAATCGAGAAGAGCGCGACGATGGTCCCCCAACCACCATCGCGCTCTCGTACGCGGTACGCCTACAAACGCTTACTTGCGCTTACGCTTACTTCCCCCACATCAGGCGACCTATTCGGCCGCCTGAATCTCTTCGTCGTCTTCGTCATCCAGGCCCGGCATTCCCAGGCTTTCCAGCCAGCGCCAGGCGCCCAGGAAGAAGACCCCGGCGCCGCTGATGCCCAGACCCCAGGCCACGGCGGTGGTCACGGTGTTGCCGGTATTGTCCAGGAAGCCCCAGACGACGCCGCCGCCACAAAGCGCACCGCCGCCGAGCGCCACCAGCAGCCAGGGCCAACCGGTGATCCGGGCCTGCTCCAGGGTCGCCCCGCCAAACTCGGGATCAAAATTGGCGGCCAGTTGACGCTCGTCCTGCTCGACCAGGCGACGGACGTGGTCTTCGCTGACCAGGGGCCGGCTGCGAACCTGCTCGGCTTCGACAATCGGCTGACTGGAGATGTCGAACAGTCCCGGGCTGGACTCGTTGGCCGGCTCGGGGAAACGGAAGGGGTCGTTCCCGGAGGTTTCTGAGACGATCTCGGCTTCCGGCTCGGCCGTATCGGCGGCGGGTTCCGCCGTCAGGACAAAGGCGCGATCGCCATTGCGCACGGCCAGGGTCGGCGTTGGAGGCGACGGATACGGCGTGTAGGTCTCCGGTTCCGCCGGCAGGGTCTCGGCCGAGGCCGGCGCTGGCGGGAAGGCAAGGGCCTCCGGCGCGGGATCGACGGTCGGCTCGGCCGGCGTGCTGATGATCTCCAGCATCGGATCCTCGGGGCCGGCGTCAGCGTCGGCGATGTCATCCGCCTGGATGGAGTCGAGCAGCGGATCGCTGACCGGCGCCGTCTCCTGCGTCTGCGGCGGCGACCAGGACAGGCTCTGGCTGCTCACCTTCGTGTAGGTGGCGATCGTTTCAACCACCGGCGCTTCGGCCTCGGCTTGCGGCGCTTCGACGACAGCCAGAGGTTCCTGGGCGGCCGGCGCATCAGCGGCGGGCGCTTCCTCGGCGGGGGTGTCGACAGACCTGGGCGCGGGCGGGGAGACCGGCCGGGCCTCCGGCTCAGGCACGATCTCGGCCAGTCTGGAGGTGACGGCCGCCGCCGCCGTCATCGCCGCGGTGGTCCCGTGGACAGAGACGGTCCTTGCCGCGTCCGAACTGTCCCGCTCCGCGACAGCCTTGTCGCCGGTCAGGGAGGTGGTCAGGGAGGTCGGCGTCTGCCGCGGCACGAAGTTGACCGCATCGTAGTCCACCTTCGGCCGGACGATCGGCGACGGCGCGGGCACCCAGCCGCCGGCCGGGGTCAGGAACAGGGTCTTCTCCGCGGACCGGCGGCGGACCAGGGCGTCGACAACAATGCGTTCGCCCTCGAAGTCCGCCTTGCGCCACATCTCCATGGCGCAGGCGGCCTGCAGCAGGCTGCCTTCATTGACCCGGCGCAGGACGCTGGAGCGCTTGAAATTGTCGATGCCGATATTGAAGGCAAAGCAGCAGAGCGCGTCGAACTGGTTCTGGCTCAGCGGCGTGAAGGTCTGTTCGTTGACCGCATGGGCGACGCCGATCAGATCGTAGAGCAGCAGCGCCTCGGCGTCCTGTTCGGAGACCTGAGCGCCTTCACGGGCGGTAAGGGTATGGCCAAAGCCGATCGTCCAGCGGCCATCGGCCAGCTGAGCCGCCTTGCTTCGGTAGCCTTCGAACTTCTTGATAAGTTCGACTGCTGCTTTCGAGACCTGATGACGGGGTTTCATGCCCATATGACCCAAATTGAAACGGACGCCGGTGCGCTTGGGACTCCCCGGGCAAGATAGGGGCCGTTTGCGACATCGCCGTTGGTACTGGCTCTAGATAGGCGCTCTCAGAGGAGAATCAGCGCCGCCAGACCGAGGAACGACAGAAAACCCATAAAGTCTGTCAGGAAGGTGACGAACACCGAGGAGGAGACAGCAGGATCGCGGCCAAGATGGTCCAGAGTCAGCGGCACCAGAATTCCGGCCATAGAGGCGATGAACAGATTGATCACCAGAGCCATGGCCACGGTGAGGCAGAGCATCGGGTCGCGGAAGAAAATGAACACGGCGACCGACATCAGCAGCGCCAGCGCCAGGCCGTTGATCACCCCGACCCCCAACTCGCGCCACACCACACGGGCGGCGTTGGAGGCGTTCAGTTCGCGGCTGGCCAAGGCGCGCACCGCAACCGCGAGGGCCTGGGCGCCGGCGTTGCCGCCAAGCGAGGCGACAATCGGCATCAGGATGGCGAGGGTCAGCAACTTGGCGATCTCGGCCTGGAACAGGCCGATGACGCTGGCGGCGATGGCCGCGGTGACCGTGTTGACCGCCAGCCACGGCAGGCGCGAGCGGGCGATGCCCCAGATGGTGGCGTCACGTCCGGCGTCGCTCACACCGGCCAGGGCGAGGATGTCCTCCTCGCTCTCTTCCTGGATAACGCCGACGATGTCATCGACGGTGATCTGACCGACCAGCCTGCCGCCCGGGTCGACGACCGGGGCGCTGATCAGGTGGTATTTGTCGAAGATGTAGGCGACCTCTTCCTGGTCCATGGCGACATCGATCTCGGTCACCGCCTCCATGATCTCGGCCAGGGGCTGGGCGCGCTGGGCGCGCAGCAGGCGACTGACCGGAACAGCCCCGGTGGGCTTGTAGGCCGGATCAACCACATAGATGTCGAAGAACAGTTCGGGCAGGTCGTCACCGGCGGCGCGGACGTGGTCGATGGTCTGACCGACCGTCCAGAAACTGGGGGCCGCGAGAACCTCGCGCTGCATCAGGCGGCCGGCGGTCTCATCATCGTACTTCAGGGCCGATTCGATGGCGTCCCGGTCGGTCTGGTCCATGGCGGCCAGAACCTGTTCGCGCTTTTCGTCTTCCAGGTCCTCGACCAGGTCGACGGCGTCGTCGGAATCCATTTCCTCGAGCGCCCGGGCGAGGGTGTCGCTGGGGACGCCCTCGAGAACTTCTTCCCGAAGATTGGTGTCGAGTTCCGAAAGCACCTCGCCGAGGGTTTCGGAATCAAGCTGGGGAATCACCTGCTCGCGGTAGTCGGCGGTGAGGAAGCCCATCAGATCGGCGACGTCTTCCGAGCGCAGCGCCCCGACAAGCTCGCGCAGCCGATCATCGTCACCGCGATCGGCGGCGTCGATGACCAGTTCCACATATTCGGGGTTCAGGGCGTAGTCGTCCCCGAGGGCGAGGTCTTCAAGATCCTCGGGGACGTCTACGATTTCAGGGATTTCCAGCTCGTCAGTCAGGTCGGCATTGTCCCGGGTCATGGGGGCCTCCTGGCTAGCTGTTCAGGCGTCGTGACCGGCGCTTGTTAGTTCCCTGATTCACTGGTGCGGTCGAGAAGACTCGAACTTCCACGGGTTGCCCCACAGCGACCTCAACGCTGCGCGTCTACCAATTCCGCCACGACCGCTCGTGGTGAGGCGCGGGGGTTAGCAAAAGCCGGGGGCTGAGGGAAGAGCCGAGTTCAGAAACAATTGCTTCGCGTGACGAAGATCACGGGACGCGCGGGTCACTTCGCGTTCAGATTGCTCGATAACAATGCTATTCTCCAAGGCGATCATACGATCAGGGCGGCCGCCGCGGCCCAGTCCACACAGGGAAGGCGCAGGCTGACTATGACCCACATCACCACAAGGCCCGGTACCGTTATGACCCGCACGCGTCTCAATGTGCGTGAAGGGCAGCCATCCACCGCCGCCCCGAAACTTCGCCAGATCGAAGCCGGCCAGAAGGTCAGCGTGATTGGCGAGACGACCGGTCAGACGATCCAGGGCATGGACCTCTGGTATGCCCTTGAGGACGACAGCTTCATCTGGTCGGGAGGCTGCGAGGGATTCGTGGAGGCCGAAGACGAGGCGGCGGTCACCCGTCCGTCGCGGGCCGAGATCGGCGACTACGCCCCTCCCCTGTTCGAGACAGCCCCCGGGATCCGTCATGCCGCCCGCGGCAAACGCCCCCACGGGCTTGAGGGCCTGATCGTCCACTTCGACGCCTACCGGATCAAAGCCGCGGGCAACGGCGCGGACGATTCGGACCGCCGGGCGCTGGACACCCTGCGAGGCGGACAGACCAACGGCTATCACTACGGTGCGATCAGCCGCTCGGGACGCATCTTCCTGCCCGAGGGATTCACCTGGGACAGCTGGGGCTATCACGCAGGGGTCAGCAGTTGTCCGGTCACCGGCCGGTCGGGCGTGTCGCAGTTCTATGTGGGCTTCGAGCTCAACAATCCCGGGAAGCTCTTTCCAACGGCGGACCCCAAGGTGTTCTGCCCGTGGTTCAACGTTGTGCTCAATGCAAAGAAGCAACCCGTCCTGGACTCAAAGGGACGGGCGACCCGGCGGTCGGCGAATGACGAGTGGTACGCCGACACCGATGTGCGCCATGCTTCCGGCGGCAACATCAAGGACGGCTGGTACCTGCCCTACAGTTTCGCCCAGCTGGAATCCCTGACTAACGTCGTCATCTATCTGGCGCGCCGGTTTCCGGGCAGCTTCAAGATCGATCAGGTGCTTGGCCACGATGAAGTCGCGCCGACCCGCAAGAACGATCCCGGCGGGGCCATGGGGGATCCGGCCGAGGTGATGACCATGGCCGACTACCGCGCCTTCGTGAAAACCCGGATCTAGTCGTCCAGGCGGTCGCCGCGACCCAACGGGTCCCGGAGGGGTTCGTCAGCGCCGACGAATTCCAGCGACACCGAATTGATGCAGTAGCGAAGCCCGGTCGGCGGCGGGCCGTCGGGGAAGACGTGGCCCTGATGGCTGTCGCAGCGGGCGCAACGGGTCTCGACCCTGCGCATGCCATAGCTGCGGTCCTCAACGCCCCGGACGTGTTCCGGGGTGATCGGGGCATAGAAGCTGGGCCAGCCGGTGCCGCTTTCGAACTTGGTTTCGAACCGGAACAGCGGCAGGCCGCAGAGCCGGCAGCAGTAGGCGCCGGGACGCTTCTCACCCAGCAGACCGCCGCAGAACGGCGCTTCGGTCCCGTGATGCAGCAGGACGTCGCTTTCTTCCTGGCTGAGATCGGCCTCAAGGGCCCGGCGTTCGGCCTCGTCAGGCGGGGTGAGGTCGAATCCGAGGGCGGAGCGGGTGGCGGTGTCGGTCATGACTTCCAATCTAGGGTGTGCGAGCCTTTCCGCAATCATCCCTGGGAGCTGAACATCGTGATCACTTCAACCACCCCCAATATTCCCGGCCGTGAATCCGTCGAGAGCCTGGGCGTCGTCAGCGGCGAAGCGATCATCGGGGCTCACATTTTCCGGGACATCTTCGCCAGCATCACCAACATCATCGGCGGTCGCGCCGGCGGCTACGAAAAGGCGCTGCGCCAGGCCCGGGATATCGCCATTCAGGAAATGTGCGACGAGGCCAAGGCGCGGGGCGCGGAGGCGGTGGTCGGCGTCGACCTCGACTACGAAACGCTTGGTCCCGACAATGGCATGATGATGGTCACCGCCAGCGGCACAGCCGTGCGACTGGCCTGACGTCGACATGGCCGGCGGTCCGGGATGACCTAAATCGCCGGTGATGACCCAAAAGCCCTTTGCCTCCCTCCCCGCTGGCGGCAGCGCCGTCATAATCGGTGCGACCGGTGCGATCGGCGGCGCGCTGGCCGCCCGCGCGGTTATTAGCGGCCGCTTTGAACAGGTGTTCGGTTCCTCAAGAGGCGGGACGTCGACTCCCTCGGGGGCGACCCCGCTCATTCTTGATCTGGAAGACGAGACCACGATCGCCGACGCCGCGGCGCAACTTGCCAAAGCCCCTGCCCTTCGACTTCTGATCGTCGCAACCGGCGTGCTGCAGGGCGATGGCTTCACCCCCGAAAAGGGATTGAAAGCCCTCGATCCATCGGCGATGGCCCGCCTGTTCGCTCTCAACACCATCGGCCCCGCCGTGGTTTTGAAGCACTTCGCCCCGCTGCTTGCCAGGGACGGCAAGGCGGTGCTGGCCGTGCTTTCGGCGCGGGTGGGCAGTCTGGAAGATAACCGGCTGGGCGGCTGGCACAGCTATCGGGCCTCGAAAGCGGCCCTGAACATGATCCTGCGCAACGCCGCCATCGAGGTGTCGCGAAGCCGCCCCGAAACGGTCTGTCTGGCTCTCCACCCCGGCACCGTCGACAGTTCCCTCAGCGCGCCCTTCCAGAAGGGCGTTCCGGCGGAGAAGCTGTTTACCCCGGAACGCTCCGCAGACTGTCTCATCGCCACCATCGACGCTCGCGGTCCGGCTGACACTGGCGGTTTTTTCGATTGGCGGAACACCGCGATCGCCTGGTGACCTAGCGTCGCCGTTGCCAAGCCGCGCTCGTCAGTCTAACCCGCAGACGCAATATCTGTGCGCGCAAGGGGCCTATTGGACCGATGTTTTCGAAGATTCTGATTGCCAACCGCGGCGAGATCGCCGTTCGCGTCATCAAGACCTGCCGCCGGATGGGCATCAAGACGGTGGTGGTCTACTCCGAAGCCGACGCCGACAGCATGGCTGTGGAGATGGCCGACGAGACCGTCTTCATTGGCCCGCCCGCCGCCAGCGAATCCTATCTTGTCGCCGAAAAGATCATCAAGGCCTGCAAGGATACCGGCGCCGAAGCCGTGCACCCCGGTTTCGGCTTCCTGTCCGAAAAGGCCGAGTTCGCCCAGCTGTGTGCTGACAACGGCATCGTCTTCATCGGCCCAAACCCCGGCGCCATCAGCGCCATGGGCGACAAGATCGAATCAAAGAAGTTCGCCCAGAAGGCCGGCGTTTCCTGCGTGCCCGGCCATATCGGCGAGATCGATGACACCGCCCACGCCATCAGGATCTCCGAGGAGATCGGCTATCCAGTGATGATCAAGGCGTCGGCCGGTGGCGGCGGCAAGGGCATCCGCGTCGCCTGGAACCAGAAAGACGTCGAAGAAGGCTTTCCCGCCGTGCGGGCCGAAGCCAAAGGCGCCTTTGGCGACGACCGCATCTTCATCGAGAAGTTCATCGTCGATCCGCGCCATATCGAAATCCAGGTGCTGGGCGACAAGCACGGCCACGTCGTTCACCTGTTCGAACGCGAATGCTCGATCCAGCGCCGCAATCAGAAGGTCATCGAGGAAGCCCCGTCGCCGCTGCTCGACGCCGAGACCCGCGCCGCCATGGGCGCCCAGGCCATCGCCCTGGCTCAGGCCGTCAACTACGACAGCGCCGGCACCGTCGAGTTCGTCGCCGGTCAGGACAAGAGCTTCTACTTCCTCGAAATGAACACCCGGCTGCAGGTCGAGCACCCGGTCACCGAACTGATCACCGGCCTGGATCTGGTCGAACAGATGATCCGCTCAGCCTTCGGGGAGGCCCTGTCGTTCAAGCAGGAGGATCTGAAGATCAACGGCTGGGCCATGGAAAGCCGGATCTACGCCGAAGACCCCTACCGCAAGTTCCTGCCGTCCATCGGACGTCTCGTGCGCTATGACCCGCCGGTCGAAGGCGACTACGACGGCTACAAGGTCCGCAATGACGCCGGCGTCCGCGAGGGCGACGAGATCTCGATGTTCTACGACCCGATGATCTCCAAGCTCTGCACATGGGGCGAGACCCGCCAGGCCGCCATCGACGGCATGAGCCGGGCGCTTGAGGACTTCCACATCGAAGGCCTGGGCCAGAACATCCCCTTCCTCTCCGCGGTCATGGACCACCCGGTGTTCCAGTCGGGCAAGCTGGCGACCAGCTTCATCGCCGATGAATACCCCGACGGTTTCCAGGGCGCCCCGCCCAGCGACCACGCCCTCGACCTCCTGGCGGCCGCCGCTTGCGCCATGCACAGCGTCCACATCCGCCGCATGGAAGCTTCGTCGCGGACCGACTGGATCGTGGTGATCGGCCATCGCCAGATTCCGGTCAGCCTGGTCGACCAGTCCGGCGGACTGGACATCATCCTGACCGACAGCGGCCGGGTGATGTCCCTGAGGGATATCGTCTGGCGTCCGGGCCTGCCGCTCCTGAAGGCGTCGCTGGATGGCGCGGCCTTCTCGGTCACGGTCCAGACCGCCGCCGAAGGGTTTGTCATCCGCCATCGCGCCACGAAGCTGCGGGTGCTGGTGCTGTCGCCCCGGTCCGCCGAGCTTCACACCAAGATTCCGGAGCGCAAGCCGGCCGACACCTCCAAGATGATCATCAGCCCGATGCCGGGCCTCGTGGTGACCATGGATGTGGTCGAGGGCCAGCAGGTGCGCGAGGGCGAGGTTGTCTGCGTCATCGAGGCCATGAAGATGCAGAACATCATCCGCGCCGAGGTGGACGGGACGGTCAAAACCGTCTCGGCCAAGTCCGGCGACAGTGTTGCGGCCGACGAGGTGCTGGTCGAGTTCTCCTGACGGGCGAATTCGACAGCCGCAGCGGGAGGGGCTGTTGCAACCGGGCGACAGCTAGTCGGTCGTTGCAGGCCAAGGTCCTGCTTGCTGCATCCTTTTTCCTGCGATCAGCGTTACTCTGTCCATGTCGGCGGGTAATCTGATGATGAACGTTTCTCAGCTCTACAGCCTGAAGGGCAGGATCGGACGACGCGAGTTTGTCCTGACCCAGATCGGCGTCTTCATGGGCGCCTATTTCGGCACCTTTCTGCTCATTGTCATCGGTGGTGCGGGCTACGCCAGCATGACCGGCGTGCGCGGCGTCTGGGAGGCCGTGGTCAATACGATCGGCGTCCTGTCCGTCCTCAACGCCCTGTGGCTCAGCCTCGCGGCCGCCGTGAAACGCTGCCATGACCGGGGCCTGTCAGGCTGGATGCTGCTCTTTGCGATGCCGCCGGTGATCGGCCAGCTCTGGCTGTTTCTCAGCCTGGTCGCCAGCCGCGGCGTGGATCGCGGCAATGCCTATGGGTCGCCCGTCAGTGCCGCCGACCTTTCCCCGACGCCCGTGGTCGCCTAGAACAGCGTCCAAGCCGGTCTTTGCCGGGACGTGAGTCGGAGCCTTTGCACGCATGAACGGCCAACTGGATTGGGCGGAGTTGTTCTTCTCCTCGACCGGCAGATTGGCGCGTACGCCGTTTGTGGTGGCCAGCGCGGCCCTGTTTGCGGCCGCCTACCTGTTTCTCGTGACCCCCGGGGCCGTTCAGTGGCTGGCCGGCTGGTTCATCTACCCCGCCCTGCTGATCATGGGATGCTGCCTGCTGGCCAAGCGGCTGCATGACCGCGGCAGGTCAGGCTGGTGGGCCGCGATCGTCATCATCGCCCTGGTTGCCGTCTGGCCCTTGCCCAGCAGCTTTTTCGACTTCATTTTCGCAGCCATCGTGGTCTGGGCCGTGGTCGAACTTGGCGTCATGCCGGGCGAAGCCGGGGCCAATCGTTTTGGCCCCAGCCCGCTGAAGACCGCCTGATTTCTGACCGGAGTAGTTTTGATGCGCCTGATCGTCCTCGCCCCCGTCCTCGCCCTGTCCCTCTTCGCCGGCGCCGCCCTGGCCGCCGAGCCGCCGCCGGAAGCTGAAGCCGGCCTGAACATCGCCCGCCAATACGCCAAGACCAACAAGATCAAATTCCGCAAGGTCAAGGTCGGCGCCGATGGCGCTGTCTGCGGACTGGCCAGCGTCGGCAGCGACCGCGACATCCAGTTCCTCGTCAACGTCGACGAACAGACCCTGTGGCTGGGCGAAGGCCCCACCGAGCCCAACTCGGACTTCCATTACGGCAACAAGATCACCCGGGACACCGAGCGGGCGTCCTACAGCGTCTGGAAAGCCTGCCAGAAGGGCAAATAGCATTCAGCCGCCATGGCGGACGTCAGGCGCCCCGACGTCCGTTGTCGCGCCGAAGACCTGCTCGAACGCCGCTCTCAGGGCCGCGTCAGCGTCATCCAGGGTCGCGGTAAGGCCCTGATCGACCAGACTGGTGACGCCGTGCTCGGTGACCCCGCACGGCACGATGCCGGCGAAGTGCCCAAGATCGGGCTCGACGTTCAGACTGACCCCGTGAAAACTGACCCAGCGACGCAGCTTGACGCCGATGGCGGCGATCTTGTCCTCGCGTGACCAACCGGCGCCCCTGCGCTCGACCCAGACTCCGACGCGGCCGTCCCGAACCTGCCCCTCAAGATTGAAGGCGGCCAGCGCCCTGATGACCCAGGCCTCCAGGGCGGCGACAAACGCCCGCACATCCCGGCGTCTGTGGGTCAGGTCCAGCATCACATAGGCCACCCGCTGACCGGGCCCGTGATAGGTGTATTGCCCGCCTCGCCCGCTCTCGAAGACCGGAAACCGGCTCGCATCCAGCAGGTCGGCGCCCTTGGCCGAGACCCCGGCGGTGTAGAGCGGCGGATGCTCCAGCAGCCAGATCAGCTCGCCCGCCTGCCCGTCGGCGATGGCCGCGGCCCGCGCCTCCATGATCGCAACCGCCTCGGGATAGGCGACCGGCGCGGTGGACACCGCCCATTCCACGGCGCGGCCATCGTCACGGCCGAAAATCGGCAAGGAGTTTTCAGGATTTAACGGGTGGTCAAGCATGTTGCCCGCAATGTGGGGCCTGCGCCGCTATCGCGCGAGGGGTCAAAGCGTTCGTGAGCCAGGTCAATTCCGTCAACGTCGAGATTTCCGTGGTTCTGGGCCGGTCCCAGCTGCCCATGGCCCAACTGCTGCGCATGGGTCGCGGCGCGGTGATCCCCTTGGACGCCAAGGCCAATGACGAGGTCTGGATCCTCGCCAACAACCACCCCGTCGCTCGCGGCGAAATCCAGATCAATGAAGACAAGATCAGCATCTCGGTGACCCGGGCCGCCGACGTCTATGACTTCATGGCCGGCGGCGGCGCGGTCTAGCCTCGCACCTGCCGCCTTCGGGCCGGTCCCTTGCCCTACAATGGAATGTTGTCGTGCTTCTTCCAGGGGTTCGTCAGTTCCTTGCCGCGCAGGCTCTTCAGAGCCCGCACGATGCGGCGGCGCGTGCCGTGCGGCATGATCACGTCGTCGATGTAGCCGCGGCTGGCGGCCACGAACGGATTGGCGAAGCGCTGCTTGTAGTCGGCTTCCCGCTCGGCCAGCTTTTCCGGATCACCGATGTCGGCGCGGAAGATGATCTCGACGGCGCCCTTGGAGCCCATGACCGCGATCTCGGCGGTCGGCCAGGCGTAGTTGACGTCGCCGCGCAGGTGCTTGGAGCTCATGACGTCATAGGCCCCGCCATAGGCCTTGCGGGTGATCAGGGTGACCTTCGGCACAGTCGCCTCGGCGTAGGCGAAGAGCAGCTTGGCGCCGTGTTTGATCAGGCCGCCGTACTCCTGCTTGGTGCCGGGCATGAAGCCGGGCACGTCGACCAGGGTGATGATCGGAATGTTGAAGGCGTCGCAGAAGCGCACGAACCGGGCCGCCTTGCGGCTGGCGTCGATGTCCAGAACCCCCGCCAGAACCTGCGGCTGGTTGGCGACGATGCCGACGCTCTCGCCGTCCATGCGGGCAAAGCCGCAGATGATGTTCTTCGCCCACTCGCTTGAGATTTCGAAGAAATCGGCCTCGTCCACGACCTTGAGGATCAGCTCCTTCATGTCATAGGGCTTGTTGGGGTTGGCCGGGATCAGGGTGTCGAGGCTGGCCTCTTCCCGCAGCGGCGGATCGAAGCTGTCGCGGACCGGCGACTTCTCGCGGTTCGACGACGGCAGGAAGTCGACCAGACGGCGGACGTGGGTCAGGGCTTCAAGATCGTTGTCGAATGCGCCCTCGGCGACACCGGACTTGGCGGCATGCACCCGGGCGCCGCCCAGGTCTTCATGGCTGACGCTTTCGTTGGTGACGGTCTTCACCACGTCCGGGCCGGTGACGTACATGTAGGAGGTGTCGCGGACCATGAAGATGAAGTCGGTCATGGCCGGGGAATAGACGTCGCCGCCGGCGCAAGGGCCCATGATGACGCTGATCTGCGGGATGACGCCGCTGGACAGGACGTTTTCCATGAAGATGTCAGCATAGCCGGCGAGGCTGTCGACCCCTTCCTGGATGCGGGCGCCGCCGGCGTCGAACAGGCCGATGATCGGCGCGCCGACCTTGGCCGCCTGACGCTGGACCTTGACGATCTTCTGGGCGTGCGCGCCCGAGAGTGAGCCGCCGAAGACGGTGAAGTCCTTGGAGAAGACGAAGACGACCTTGCCGTTGATCGTGCCCCAGCCGGTGACCACGCCGTCACCGGCGATCTTCTGGTTTTCCATGCCGAAGTCATGGCTGCGGTGTTCGACAAACATGTCGAACTCCTCGAACGAGCCCTCATCGAGCAGCAGGTCGATGCGTTCGCGCGCGGTCAGCTTGCCCTTGGCGTGCTGATTGGCAATCCGCTTCTCACCGCCGCCCAGACGGGCCTGATCGCGGCGACGCTCAAGCTCAACGAGGATATCTTTCACGCGACAGCTCCCAAGGCAAAAGTCAGACCCCGGTTAAAGCCGTGATCCCCCTGTGGCAAGCGTCTCCCAAGGTCACTTCAGGGCCGAGAACCAGGCGTGCAGCATCCTGGCCTCGGCCAGACGGTTGGCGGTGCGCTCGGCGGCCTCGGCGTCCACGCCCCAGAGACGCTCCTGAAACGCCTCGTCCAGCCGCGCGAGCTCATGGGCCTCATCACCGGTCAGCCGCCCCCGACGGACGGCGAGGGCCAGGACCGCCGAGCCGAACAGGGTGGTGGCGTGCACCAGGCCGATCAGACCGAAGTCATCCTCGGAGAGCGCAAGCTCACGAGCCCGGTTCAGCGATTCGATGGGCTGGGCGCGGTGAATGATCCCGGCAGTCCGCTCCAGCCGAAGCCCATGATCGGCTTCAGCCCAGTCCAGAACCGGACCCCAGGCGACCGTCTGTTCTGCCACCAGTGCTTCAGGAGAATCGGCGAAATAGCAGAGCGCGTCGCTTCCGGCGTAGCGGGCGTATTCATCAGCGAGGCCATCGCGAACGTCAGCCGTCTTTTCCAGCGCCGTGAAGGCCAGCCGCGTGGCCGGCATTTCCGCGAGCCGGATGAACTCGGCCTGCCGGTCCCACTCATCGGCCACCACCCGCGCCAGGCCCGGTGTCGGCAGGATCAGCGACCGGCCGCCCGGGCTCTTCGGCGAGCGACCGTCCAGGCGCACGGCATGGCCGCCCTCGTCGGGCTGAATCTCGACGGCCTTGTAGAACCGCCGGGCCGTCTGCACCGTATCGTCGGGACCGCGCATGATGTCTCCTGCTGGCGACGGAGATCGTCCGCCAAGGCGTGTGAAGTGATGCAAGCCGGCGGCAAGTGCAAGGAGGGGCGATTGGCCCAGGGTTCAAAAGATCAGATGGCGGCGATCGCCGTCACCCGCTTCGGGCTCGGAGCCCGGCCCGGAGAGCTGACCGAAGCGGCGCAGGACCCGAGGGGCTGGCTCGCCGCCCAGATCGTCGGCCGCGGCGCCGACCTTGGGCTGGCCGACAGCACCCTGAGCAGCGAGCGGGTGAAGGCCCTGCGCGCCTATCAGATGGATCGCCGCGACACGCGCCGCGCTCAGAAGGACAAATCCGGCGAAGAGGTGATGGAGGCCGCCGACCCGGTCATCGCCGCTCGCCGCCTGATCCGGGAAAGCGCTTCAGAGGACTTTCTCGCCCGCGCCCGGCTGGCGGCGACGACGCCCGCGGGCTTTCGCGAGCGCTGGGCGCTGTTCTGGTGCAATCACTTCACCGTCTCGGGCGTCAAGCTGGTCACCGCCACGGTGGTTGGCCCCTTTGAGCAGGAAGCGATCCGGCCCCGGGTCTTCGGCCGCTTTGAAGACCTGCTGATCGCCTCCACCGCCCACCCCGGACTGATGCTGTACCTGGATCAGGCCCAGTCGGTGGGTCCCAACAGCCCGGCGGCGAAGTTCCTGCAGCGTCGGGCGCAGGCGCGGGGTCGCGGCGGGCTTAACGAAAATCTCGCCCGCGAAATCCTTGAGCTGCACACCGTCGGCGTTGCCGGCGGCTACAGTCAGGAAGACGTCACCGAATTCGCCCGCTGCCTGACCGGGTGGAGCATCGGGGGTCAAAGAGAGCCAACGAAGGCCGGGGCGTTCATCTTCCGCGAGGCCGCTCATGAGCCGGGCGCGCGAACGGTGATGGGCAAGCGCTATGGCGACACCGGCGTCATGCAGGCGGCGTCCGTCATGAAGGACCTCGCCGCCAGCCCGAAGACAGCCCGCCATCTGTGCACTAAGATCGCCCGGCATTTTGTTTCAGACACGCCGCCCCCGACACTTGTCGCAGCCCTTGAAAAAACCTGGATGGAGACCGGCGGCGATCTGACCAGGGTCGCCCTCTCCCTGGTCAACGCCCCGGAGGCCTGGAGCCTCGAGGCGCAGAAATTCAAGACGCCGTATGAGCATGTGGTTTCGAGCTACAGAGTGATCGGCGGACGGCCGGCCGCGATCGAGCATCTGGCGGTTCTGACCACACTGGGACAGCGCCCCTTCTCTCCGCCCTCCCCCAAGGGCTGGCCGGATGAGGCGGCATATTGGGCGGCCCCCGACGCCCTGATCAAGCGCATGACCTGGGTCCAGCAGTTTTCGGCGGTCGTCGCTCCCGAGCGCGATCCCGACGCCATGGCCCGGACCGCGCTGGGCGCCCGCCTGTCGCCGACCGTGGCCAGGGCGGTCGCCCGGGCCGAGTCGCGCCCCGAAGCCCTCTCCTTGCTTCTGATGTCCCCGGAGTTTCTGCGCCGATGACCCGCCTCTCCCCGTCAAACGGCGGCCTGTCCCGCCGCAGCCTGCTCACCGCCGCCGGCGCGGCGGGCCTGACCATCAGCTTCATGGGCTCGAACGCCGACGCCGCCGCCGACCTGCGCGGGCGGAAGATGGTCGTCATCGTCTGTCGGGGCGGAATGGATGGCCTCAGCGTCTCCCCGCCGGTGGGCGACCCCGACTACGCCGGTCTCCGGAAGGCGATCGCCATTCCAGGCGACGCGGCGCTCAAGCTGGACGGGACCTTTGGCCTGCACCCGGCGCTGGAAAGCATCCACGCCATGGCCGGCAAGGGTCAGGCCCGGATCGCTCCGGCCATGGCCAGTCCTGACCGCGCCCGATCCCATTTCGAGGCCCAGGATGTCCTCGAAACCGGCGCGGCCGGCGTCTACAGCACCGACAGCGGCTGGCTGAATCGCGCTGTTCAGGCTCTGCGGCCGGACGGAAAGGTCCAGGCTCTGTCCGTCGGAGCGACTGCGCCGCTGATCCTCAGAGGCAAGGCCCAGGCCGCTTCCTGGTCCCCCGGGGCCGCCGGCGAGGGCAGTCCGCGCCTCCCTGCCCTGTTGACGGACCTGTACGCCGACGATCCCCTGCTGGCCCCGGCTTTCGCCCAGGGCCTGCGGACCGAGGCGATGGCCGAAACCGCGACCATGACCGCGTCCGCCTCCACTTCCCCTCCAGCCATGAGCGGCGGCGGGGTGCAGGCCTTCGTCAGGCAGGGACAGAACGCCGCCCGCGGCATCGGCAGGACCGTCGCGGGTTTCATGATCCAGCCATCCGGTCCCCAGATCGTCGCCCTTTCCGCCGAGGGCTTCGACACCCACGCCAACCAGGGCGCAGCCCAGGGGCAACTGGCGACGAGGCTCGCCTATCTTGACGCCCTGGTCGACGGGCTGCGGGAAGGCCTTGGCGACAGCTGGTCGGAAACGGTCGTCGTCTGCGCCACCGAGTTTGGCCGCACAGCCCGGGTCAACGGCACCGGCGGGACGGACCATGGCACCGGTTCAACCGCGCTGCTGATGGGCGGGGCGCTGAAGTCCGGCGGCATCGTCGGCGATTGGCCCACCCTGAAGGCGAACGCCCTCTATGAAGGGCGCGACACCGCCCCCACGGTCGACAGCCGCGCCCTGTTCAAGGGCCTGCTGCGCGACCACATGGGCGTGGACCGCAAGGCGCTCGACACCCTGGTCTTCCCCGACAGCGTCGGGGTCGCGCCCATCACCGGGCTGACCTGATCTTCGGCCCGGCTCAGGCCGGCGCGATATCGAAGGCGATCGTCAGACGCGCCTGATCGCCGTCGAACGGCTCAGCGCCGCGCCACATGCAGGACGGAAACAGCGCCAGAAGGCCGGGCCGGGGCTGGATGCGACGCTCAGCCTCACGAGCCGGCCGTGTCGGCGCCTCAGGATCGGTCAGGAAGACCGGGAGGCTCAACCAGCCTTCGGGCGTCCTGATCGCCGGTCATCCGCGCGAGGGGCGTCTTGGCCCACCAGACCCGCGGCGAGTCCGACAGAGCATTCTCGACGTGGCCCAGAATTTCTCACCCTTCGTCGGGTCGATCTTCCTGGAGGTGGAATTCAACGGTGTTCAGCAGGCGGACCTGTTCGGGCGTCAACGCTTCGATCTCCGGGCAAAGGGGTCGTTGTCAGATTCGGATTCGTGAAATCCCAGGCGCTCAAAGCCGGCGCGCAGTTCAGGGCTGATCGGCGCGGTGATGTCGATCAGACCGCCGGACGGATGCGGCGTCACCAGTCGGCGGGCATGGAGTTGAAGCTTCAGGCCTTCGGACAGGGCGGCGCTGGCGTCATTGGAGTATTTCGGATCGCCCAGGATCGGATGACCGATCGCCTGCATGTGCGCCCGCAGCTGGTGGGTCCGCCCCGTGTGGGGCCGCAGGGCCATCCAGGCTGCCCGGTGGGCGGCGCGGGACAGGGTGACGTACTCGGTCTCGGCCGGATCCCCCCGGGGGTCCTTGGGGTCGGCGGCGACAACCAGTTCGCGATCGCCCACCCCGGTCTTGACCAGGGGCAGTTCAATGACGCCTTCGGACGGCTTTGGGTTGCCCGAGACGATCGCCCAATAGGTCTTCTTGGCCTTGCGACGGGCGAATGTGCCAGACAGCTTGGCGGCGGCGCCGGGCGTCTTGCCGAGGATCAGCACGCCGGAGGTGTCGCGGTCGAGCCGATGAACGAGCTTTGGCCGGTCGACGCCCTCGCCCCAGGCCGACAGCAGCCGGTCGATGTGATGGGACGTCTTGGTGCCGCCCTGAACAGCGAGCCCGGCAGGCTTGTTCAGCGCCAGAACCTCGTCATCCTCATAGAGCACCAGCGAGCGGACATAGGCGGCGTCGCGGTCGCTGATCTTCTTCTTCTCGCCCGGATCAGGCGCATCCGGCAGAGGCGGGACCCGGATGACAGCGCCTGCGGTCAGGCGGGTTTCGGGCTTGGCTCTCGCGCCATCCACACGCAGCTGACCGGTGCGGGCCAGTTTCTGGATCTGGATCTGCCCCAGATGCGGCCAGCGACGACGCAGCCAGCGGTCAAGGCGCGAGCCGTCCTCGCCGTCCGCCACCACCAGTGTTTTGACTTCCCTCATGCCGCCAGCCTCCGTGCAAGCATCATTCCGGCGAACAGGGCTGCAAGCGCGAGGGTCACCGAAAGTCCCGCATAGCCAAAGGCCTGGCCGATTTCCCGGCGCTCGATCATCAGGGCCGTCTCAAGGGTGAAGGCCGAGAAGGTGGTGAAACCGCCCAGGAAGCCCACGCCGATCAACAGTCTCAGCTTTTCCTGATCCGCGCCGCCCCGATAGGCCAGTACGCCGACCAGCAGCCCCATCAGGAAGCCGCCCAGAATGTTCACCGCCAGTGTGCCCCAGGGCCACGCCAGCGCTGTCCATCGACCAGCCGCCAGTCCCGTCAGATATCGGGCCACGGACCCCGCCGCCCCTCCGGCGGCCACCAGAAGCAGCTTTTCCATAGCCGCCTTATAGCGGACCCGGCTGGTGACGCACGTCCTATCGCATTCTGGCCATCGACCGGCCAGAGCCCCCATTTTGGGCTTATACACCACCCGTTAAGCGCGAATGAGGCACAAGGTCGCACAGGCAACTGTGAGTCCAGCGTGTCCGGTTCATCGACCCTCAATCGCATCGCCGCCGCGGACGTCGCCGCCGTGCTCGAACGCGTGTCCGGCGTGGAACTCGCCGCCCAGGGCGGCATCAGCGTCATCAGCGTCGAGGCGATCCGGGACAAGGTCGGGGCCCGGTGGGAAAAGAGCCGTCCAGGCGTCTGGGCCTATGTCCAGATGCGGATGGCCGAACATCTGCAGTCCGGCGATATGTTCCACCGCGTCGGCGACACCGACTTCCTTATCGCGATGACCAGCGAGCAAGGCGCCGCGGCCCAGGCGATCGCCCTCAAGATACTCGAAGACGTCCTGGTTCACTTCCTTGGGGCCGCGGACCCCGCTGACCTGCGATTGAGAACCGTCACCAAGGTCACGGCCGACGAGCTTTGCTGTGAAGTCGTTGATCCCAGGGTCGTGGCCGTGGCGCGCCGGAAGGTGGATGCGCCGGACTCGCCCCATCGCCTTGGCGTCAGTCCTGCTGAGGAGAAGCGGCGCAATCCGGTGTCTTTCGTGACCGCCAGCGGCGCGCGGCTGAAGATCGAATTCACGCTGGAACACCTGATCAGCCTCCGACATCAGGTTACGGCGGCCATCCGTGTCGAACCGAAGGTCACGGACCTGAGCAGCGGCCGGGTCATGTCCGCCCTGGCCCTGTCGCGGATGTCAGACGCCGACCTCGCCCGGATTGATCAGGCCACCATCGACTACGGCGCCCTGTTCCTGCCCGTCGAACAGAAGGGCCCGAGGACGCCGCTCATCCTGCCGACCTCGTTTCGCACCATGATGGCCAGCAAGGGCCGGAGCATGCTCATCGCCGCCGCCAGCCAGGCCCCGGATCTGGTGCGCACCGGCATCCTCGTGGAACTGATCGACGTCAACCGCGGAACCCCGCCAGGCCGGCTTGTCGAGGTGGTCGGCCTGCTGGGCACCCTGACCCGCGGAGTCTTCGTTCGCGGCGGCCTGGAAAGGGACGCCCTAGAGCCGTTGCGCGGATCACGGCTCTCCGGCGTCACGCTGGAAATCGGCGAAATGGCCAATGATCCGTCCAGACTGGCGTCCAGCCTGCTGGACTTCGGCAAACAGGCGCGCGGCCTGGCCCCGGCCATCGCTGTGCAGGGCCTGCCCACGGAAGACTATTTCGCCGTGGCCGAAGTCGCCGGCATGAGCCACGCGTCGGTTCGCGATGCGGCTTCCGGCAACGCCAGTCGATCTGCCGCCTAGAGCGGGTTCCGATGGGTGGGCGCCGGCAATCGGATCAAACGCGCGACCAGCAAAAGCCTAGAGCAGGCTGCCCCGGCCGCTCGTCACTTCAGAATAGCGGTGCACCCGGGTCGACAGCACAAGGCCAAAGCCGATCATCACCGTCATCATGACGGTGCCGCCATAGCTGAGCAGCGGCATCGGCACGCCGACGACGGGCGCCATCCCCATGACCATGGCGCCATTGATCAGCACATAGAGGGCGAAGGTCGCCGTCACCCCGGCGGAGCCCAGCCGTCCGAAGTGGCTGTGGCTCGAGGATGCGATCCGCAGCGCGATGAAAATCACGGCGGCATAGAGCAGCAGCACGGCGATACTGCCGACAAAGCCCAGCTCCTCGGACAAGGCCGCGAAGATGAAGTCGGTATGCTTCTCGGGCAGATAGTTCAGCTGGCTCTGGGTGCCCAGACCGATGCCCTTGCCAAGGAAGCCGCCCGACCCCAACGCGATCTTCGACTGCAGGATGTGATATCCGTCGCCGGACGGGTCGGCCTCGGGATTCAGGAAAGTGAGAATCCGCTTTCGCTGATAGTCATGCAGCACGAAGAATATGAATGGCGGCAGCGCCGCCGCGATGGCCAGGACGCCGGCGACGATCAGCCGCCATGACAACCCTGCCAGAACCATGATCGCCACCCCGGTCGCCCCGATCAGGATCGCCGTGCCGAGGTCGGGCTGGTGGGCGACCAGCAACACCGGCGCGGCGATCATGGCCAGCGGGATCAGCAGCCACCAACTCAGATGGGCGCTGTCGGCGGGCAGGCCGTGATAGAAGCGGGCCAGTCCCAGCACGATGCCGATCTTCATCATTTCCGACGGTTGAAACCGCACAGGTCCGATGGTCAGCCAGCGTTGGGCGCCCTTGGATACTTCGCCAAACACTTCCACCCCGACCAGCAGGATCAGGCCGGCGACGTAGACGGGGTAGGCGACGAAGAACCAGACCCGTAGATCGACCATCGACAGGATGATCATCAGGACAAAAAAGACGCCGAAGCGCACCAGATGCGCGGCGGCCCAAGGTCCCCAGTGCGAACCGGCGACGGAGAACATGATCAGCCCCCCTGCCCCGGCGATCATGCACAGCAGCAGACAGAAGACCCAGTCGATCTCCAGAAACTTGAACAGCGGCCGCTCGCGCTCGCCGGGCCTTGAGAGGGCTGAGGTATTCACCGGGGGGCCTCCGGCGCTACGGGGACATCAATGGGCGCATCCGGTTCGATGCCTTCAATCTCGGCGGTCGGCTGGACATCGGGCAAGGGCAGCGGCTTCTCGACCCGCGCCCGGATCTCCGGATCCTTGAGCAGCACCGTTCGCATGATCTCCCGCGCACGCGGCGCGGCGGCCAGGGCCCCACTGATGCCGCCGTGCTGGACGATGACCGCCAGGGCGTATCGCGGCGCGTCATAGGGCGCGAAGGCGATGAACAGGTTGTGGTCCTTGCGCCCCCAGGCGAGGCCGGCGTTCTTCCGGGACTCGCCGGCCTTGTAGTCCCGCGCCTGGGCCGTGCCGGTTTTGCCGGCCATCAGCACATCGCCAAGGCCGAGCTGGCTCTGCCGATAGGCGCCGCCGGAGACATCGTTGGCCACGGCGGCCATGCCTTCGCGCACGATATCAAGGTGCTCCTTGGGAATCGGCAGATCTGGCACGGCGTCTCCGGCCGGCATATCCACGCCGCCCACCGACTTGATCAGACGCGGGTTCAGAGCCTTCTTGCCGTTGGCGATGCGGGCCGTGGCGACGCAAAGCTGCAACGCGCTGGTCTCGATGGCGCCCTGACCAATGGCGACGGACAGCGTTTCCCCGAGGTGCCAGACCCGCGCATCCGGATTTGGGTGCTTGCGATAGGCCTGCTTCTTCCACGCCTTGCTCGGGATCAGCCCTTTGCGCTGCCCGGCGATACCGATGTCGAAGGTTGTCGCAAAACCGAGCTTCACGGCGGTGTCGTGGATGGTGTCGATGCCGGCGCGATTGCACAGATGGTAGAAGTAGACGTCACAGGAATTCTTGATCGCGTCGTGCATGTCCTGGGCGCCGTGCCCCCCGGGCTTCCAGCAGCGGAACACGCGATTGCCGTAGCGATATCCGCCGGTGCAGACGACGCGTTCTTTCGGATCGATGCCGGCCGCGAGCAGGGCAAGCGCCGTCGTCGGCTTGAAGGTCGACCCGGCCGGAAAGGTGCTGCCGATGGCCTTGTCGAGCAGCGGCTTGCGCTCGTAGTCGGCCAGGGCGCGGTATTCGGATGTGGTCAGACCCCGGACAAACAGGTTGGCGTCAAAGGCCGGGGCGGAAGCCATGCAGATGATGTCGCCAGTCCGGCAGTCCATAACCACCGCCGCCCCGCTCTCCTCGCCGAACACCTCGAGCGCCCGCTGCTGGACGTCCGCATCCAGCGTCAGCCTGATCTCCTTGCCGGGCGTGGCCGGAATATCGCCGCCCGGGTCCTCGGCCACGACACGCCCCTGGGCGTCGACCTCGAACTTCTTGCCCCCGGGCTTGCCGCGCAGCTCCAGGTCAAAGGCCTTCTCGACACCCTGTCGGCCGATGCGGAACCCGGGATTGTAGAGCAAGGGATCGGGAGTGCCGCCCTTGTCGCGAATGGCCTTGATGTCCTTGTCGTTGACCTTGGCCACATAGCCGATGACGTGGGCGAAGGCCCCGCCGAACGGATAGACCCTGACCTCGGCCATGTCCGCCGTGACCCCCGGAAGCTCCGGGGCCCGCACATTGATCCGCGAAAACTCCTCCCAGGTCAGGTCTTCCATGACGGAGACAGGCGACTTGGGCGGCGCGTTCTTGATCTCCCGGATCAGCCGCGGAATTCTAGATTCCTGCAGGGGCACCAGCGTGCTCAGGTTGGCGACGACGCTCTCGACGTCGGTGTCGGAGTCCCGCGCCACCATCAGCCGGAAGTTGGGCCGGTTCGACGCCAGCACCACGCCGTTGCGGTCTATCACCCGCCCCCGCGGCGGTGGAACCAGGCGGAAATTGAACTGGTTGGAGGCGGCGAGCTTCTCGTAACGCTGGGCCTCGACCACCTGGAGCACGGCCAGGCGGCCGCCGAGAGCTGTCAGGCCAAGACCTGTTACCCCCCCCAGCAGAAAGGCGCGACGGTTGAAGTCGCCCTGCCGGCGATTGACCTCGCTGAAGAAGATGGAGGGTTCGCTCATCGGAATCTCACGTCCGCATCATCGAAGCGGTCGATCAGTCGGTGGGCGAAGGGATACAGCAGACTCGTGGCGAGAAGTTGCCAGATAACGCCGACAATGTTCGGCGGATGATGAAAGGCCAGCATCGCGAACAGATAGCCGGCCGTCAGGGTCACGGCGCAGACACCGGCATACCAGGCCCACATCATCATCCGGCTCTGTCCGGTCATCACCGGCCGCATCGCCAGGGTGAGGCCGTAGCCTGTCAGCATCGACAGGCCCCAGAAGCCGAAAGGCGTTCCCCACAGCAGATCGAGCACCAGCCCTAGCCCCAGAATGGCGACCGGCGACAGGATGGACGGCCGGATCACCGCCCAGGAGAAGACGCAGATCATCGGAAACACCGGCTCGGGCAACTGCAATCCGAACACCCGGAAGGGCAGGCCAAGCATCAGGGTTGCGCCCAGACAGATCAGGGCGGGCGCGCCCATCCAGCGCCAGGGATCAAGTGGCCGCGCGGCCTGGAGGCTCAAGGCCGTCCCCCATCAGGCGGCGAGGTCCTGGCCGGTTGCGGCGTCGCGGGCTGGGTTGTGGGTCCTGCTGGCGGGCTTCCGGCCTGCCCGGTCGTCCGGCGAGCAGGGGCACCAGCCGGTGAAGGTGCGGCCTTCGCCGCCGGCGGCGTGGTCGGACGCGCGGCGAAGGCCGCACCTTCAC
>Ga0209066_10000684_pt1 | contig 48551 bp, 45 predicted proteins | sample All_14_2_FD_187198 | JGI IMG/M metagenome (GOLD analysis project Ga0209066, IMG submission 187198) | Freshwater microbial communities in response to fracking from Pennsylvania, USA - Allegheny Zone_MetaG_DW_15 (SPAdes) (version 2) ... | reverse complement strand
TAAATTTGATAACTGAATTTTTCTGAAAATGGAATAGCTGACTTCAATTTTGCTGAACTCATCCTTGTCGCATGTTTCCGGTCACCCCCTGCCGGCAGCGGCTGTGGATAACGCCTGGCGTTCCGTTGCCGGTTTAAGGCGCCTTCGTCACCCCGGTGAGCAACTGGGAAGTGCACAACAACGGTGAATAGATGTGGTGTTCACTGCACGCCACTTTTTCCAGTCCGGGGCTTTTGAAGAGCAGCGGCTCACCGACCTGTGAACTCAGGGCGACGGAACAGCATTCGTTGACCGTCAGGCCGGCTTCGTGCCTTCCCCGCCCGAAAATTTTCCATATCCGTCGAGTCTGGAGATAGAGCTCCTCGTCGACGGGAATGATCCTGATCTTCGCCTTGAGCAGGAGCAGGTCGCATTCGCGGCCTCCCGCCTCCCCCTTTCTGGCCTCCACCGCGATGCTCGCGTGCAGGGCGGCGACGCTGGTCATGGACCTGCTGGGGCTGGACGCGATGACCTTGGCAAAGTGGTCGGCCTCGGTGTCTCCAAAAAGGATGGCCAAGATGGCAGACGTGTCGATTACCATTATGCAAAAACTCCCGGATCTTCGCTTTCGACATCCCACTCGGCACCCGCTTCGTCAGGCAGGGAGCAGCATCGTTTCGATATGTCCATGAGCTCGTCGGCCAGTCCGGTGGAGCCTGAGCGGGTCTGCAGCTTGCGCAGGTACTCCTCCAAGGCTTCGACCACGACCTGCGTCATGTTTTTGCCCGTCTGCTCCGAAGCTTTGCGGGCCAACTCTTCCGCCTTGGGGTTTCTGAGACTGAGCGCCATGGAAATTGCCTTTTATTGTCAAAACTTAATGACAGATTGTATGTACGTGCAGCTTGACGTATGTGCGTATTTAATAGTACGGATTGAGTATGATCGCAACAAAAATCGTCAAGTTTTCAAAATTGACTATTGATAACGACTTTCCGTTGAGTGACCACTCAATGTGATGAGTCTCCCGGCAGAGCGGGAGAGGCTGATCCTGTTGGAATCGTATGATTCCTATTGCCCTGATACGAAAATCAACGCATAATGATTAACGATATTCGTACTCAATGACGTCGGGAAGTCAAGCTTTGGACCTGGGTATAGTGTGTAGAAAATCCGATGATTGATTGGTACGAGCCGGTGAGGCGTCATGGTCGTTCGGATTTTCGGACTGAGATTTTCAAAATTGTCATAAAGCTTCCTTTTCCGGTCCAGCCTGGGGTGGAAGCGGCCCGGCGCGGGCCGGTCCTGGTTCCGGCGTGTTGGTCGGCGTTCGACACAATCTGAGGATATGCATGTCGTTTCTCGAACTGCTCAACGAAAAAGGCCTTGTCTCCCGCAAAGAAATCGAACGTCTTGTCTCCGTGAAGCGCGACGACGAGCCGTTGTACCTTACTGCCGTGCGCATGGGCGCCATGAGCGAGGACGATTACCTGCAGGCGGCGTCGGATTTCTTCGGGCACAAGGTGCTGGCAGCTCTGCCCGAGGGCTACGACCCGGGGCCCTTCGCGCATCTGTCCCCGGTATTCCTGGAGCAGCGACTGGTTTTTCCGCTGGCGGTCTCCGGCGACGAGCTCTCCCTGGTCGTGAACGACCCCCTGGCCATGGGGGCCATGGCCGCCCTGGGCTATTTCTTCCCGGGCAGGCGGGTCGTCGTGCATCTGGCCCGCGAGGCCCATATCCGGGCCTGGGTCAGGGAGCTCTACGGCCTTGACGACGCGCCGGCCGAGGACGCGGGCGAGGATGTCTCCCTGGCCGAGGACATCGCCGGCCTCAAGGATCTGGCTTCCGAGGCGCCGGTCATCAAGGCCGTCAACCAGATCCTGACGCGGGCCGTGGAAGGCGGGGCGAGCGACATCCACATCGAGCCCTTCGCGGACCGCGTACAGGTGCGCTTCCGCTCCGACGGCCTGCTCTATGAGCACGAAGCCCTGCCCAAGGGCATGCTGCAGGGGCTGACCACCCGCGTGAAGATCATGGCCCAGCTGGACATTTCGGAGCGGCGGCTGCCCCAGGACGGACGCATCCAGATCAAGGTCGCCGGCAAGAACGTCGACCTGCGCGTCTCCTGCCTCCCGGTCATGTACGGCGAGTCCATCGTGCTGCGCATCCTCGACAAGCAGAGCATTTCCTTCTCCCTGGCCTCGCTGGGTTTCCCGGACCGCGAGCTGCGCAAATTCGAGAAGCTGATCCGTCAGCCCTACGGCATCATCCTGGTCACCGGCCCCACGGGCAGCGGCAAGACCACGACGCTCTATTCGGCCCTGCACGACATCAACACCCCGGACAGGAAGATCGTGACCGTCGAGGACCCCGTGGAGTACGAGCTCGACGGCATCAACCAGGTCCAGGTCAACACGACGGCCGGCCTGACCTTCGCCAAGGGGCTGCGCTCCATCGTGCGCCAGGACCCGGACGTCATCCTCATCGGCGAGATACGCGACAGCGAAACCGCCGAAATCGCCATCCAGTCGGCCCTGACGGGTCACCTCGTCTTCTCCACCCTGCACACCAACAACGCGGCCGGCGCCGTGGCCCGGTTGCTGGAGATGGGCGCCCAGGACTATCTTTTGGCGTCCTCGATCATCGGCATCATGGCCCAGCGGCTGGTGCGGGTGCTGTGCCCGCGCTGCAAGGAGCCCTACGCCATGCCGCAGGAACTGCGCGAGAAGTACGGGCTGGACGACGCCGGCGCGGAGGTGGTGTACCGGCCCAAGGGGTGCGATGCATGCTCCAAGACCGGCTACAGGGGGCGCATGGCCATTTTCGAGCTGCTCGAAGTGGATGACGAGATCCGTGAACTCATGCTGCTCAACAAGAGCTCCGCAGCCCTGACGGCCGCCGGGGTGTCCAAGGGCATGCGGCTGCTGCGCGACGACGGTTTCGACAAGGTGCGGCAGGGCGTGACCTCCCTCGAGGAGGTCATCCGGGTGACCGGCGCATGACGGAGGCGACCGTGTTCCATTACAAGGCGATCGACGCGCAGAGCCGGATCGTGACCGGGAGCTGGGAAGGGCCCGGCGCCGACGAGCGGGCCGTGGTCGCATATCTGCAGGGCCGGGGCCTGGTGCCCCTGCGCGTTCAGCGGGCCCCCTTCGCCGACGCCCAGGCCGCGCCTAAGCCGGCGGCGGCGCGTGGATCCTGGCGGCGGGTAGGGAGGGGCGCCAGGGCGGAAACGCGCGAGCTCGTCTCCCTGGCCGAGGACGTGGCCCTGCTGCTCGGCTCCGGCGTACCCCTGAGCAGGGCGCTGGTCATCCTCACGGAGCTGCACGCGGCGCGGAAGACTTTTGCCGGGGTGCTGCGCAAGGTGAACGACGACATGCGCGAGGGCTCGACATTCTGGGAGGCGCTGGAGCGCCGGGACGGCTTCTTTCCCCCCATTTTCGTCAACATGGTCCGGGCCGGGGAGTCCAGCGGCGCCCTGCCGACCATCCTGGAGCGCCTGTCCGGGTATCTGGAGGAGATCCAGGAACTCAAGGACTACCTGCGCTCGGCCATGATCTATCCGGTCATCCTGACGGTCACGTCCCTGGTGTCCATGGTCCTCATGCTGACCCTGGTCGTGCCCAAGTTCGCCGAAGTCTTCCAGGACATGGGCATGGCGCTGCCGGCCATGACGCAGGCCATGTTCACCCTCGGGCTGCTGCTGCGCGACGGGTGGTGGGTGCTTGTGCTCGGCGTGGCCGGGATCTTCGCCGCGGTCCTGGCCGTGCTGCGCGTCGAGCGCTGGCGCAGGGGCTGGGACGGCGCGGTGCTGCGCATCCCGGCCATGGGCATGTTCGTGCGCAAGATCGAGGTCGCGCGTTTTTGCCGGACCCTGGGCACGCTCCTGGACAGCGGGGTGCCGATCCTTCAGGCCATGAACATCGTCCAGGGCGTCGTCTTCAATGGCGTCATCCACGCCGCGGTCGCCCAGGCCGGTGACGATCTCAAGCGCGGGGTGGTGCTGTCCGGGGCCCTGCGCAAGACCGGCCTCTTTCCCGAACTGGCCCTGAACATGATCGGCGTGGGCGAGGAGACGGGCCGGCTGGGACACATGCTCGACAAGGTCGGGCTGCTCTACGACAAGGAGCTCAAGAAGGGCATCAAGACCTTCAGCTCCTTTTTCGAGCCCATGGTGCTCCTGGTCATGGGCGTGCTCATCGGCGGCATGGTCATCTCCATGCTCATGGCCATATTCAGCATCAACGACGTGCAAATGTAGGGAACAGCATGAAAGGAAAAAACATTTCGGGCTTCACGCTCATCGAACTCCTCATCGTCATGATCATCCTCGGCCTCATCGCGTCCCTCGTCGGACCGAGGATGTTCGGTCGGGTCAGCAGCGCCAAGACCGGGACGGCCCGCACCCAGATCGAACTGCTCGGTTCGGCCCTCGACGCGTACCGCCTGGACAACGGGGCCTACCCGACGACGGCCCAGGGCCTGAACGCCCTGCGGGAGCAGGCCCAGGGCCTGAAGACGTGGCGGGGTCCGTACCTGCCCAAGCCCGTGCCCCTGGATCCCTGGGACAGGCCGTATTTCTACAAAAGTCCGGGTGACCACGGCGACTACGATCTCTACTCCTACGGGCTGGATGGGCAGCCCGGGGGCGAGGAGGAGAATGAGGACATCCTCAGCTGGGAGAACTAGCCCGCCGGGCTTCACCCTCATCGAGATGATCGTGGTGCTGGTGATGCTGGCGGGGGCCGTCGCCCTGGTTTCCGGGGTCAACCTGCGCCAGCGCGACAGCCTGGTCCTGCGCGACTTCGGGACGTCCCTGACGGCCTTTCTCCAGCTGGCCCGCAGCACGGCCCTGGCCGACGGCAGGAAAAGCGTGTGCCTGCTCGACGTAGCGGGGCGCAGAGTCTACAGCCCGGGAGTTGGCAGGTCCGTGACCGTGCCCGCCGGCGTCGACGTGGCGCGCAGACCCCCCTTTCCCGGGACCGACGAGGGAAATGTCCGGCTCATGGAGTTCTCCATGGACGGTTCCTCATCCGGAGGAGCCATCGCCATGGCCTTCGGGGAGCACACGGGCCTCATCGAGGTCGACCCCCTGCTTGGCGGCGTCCGGGTCAGGTGGTGAGGCGTGGACCACGGGAGAGGACGCAAAGCGCAGGCCCCGGGAGGCTTCACCCTGCTCGAAGCCCTCGTGGCCCTGGTCATCGTCAGCATTTCCCTGGGAGTGCTTTTTCAGGTCGTGTCCGGCAGTTTGCGCCTGGGCGTGCGGTCGAGCGAGGCCTTCGCGGTCAGGCAGGACGCCTGGGAGATGTTCGGGAAGGTGCTGCCGGAGACCGTCGATTGGGAGGAAATGCCCTGGGGCAATGCCACCAGGGACTGGGAATGGAGCCTGGAGGCCCGTCCCGTGGCCCTGGCCGATTCCCTGCAGCGCATCGGCCTCGCATCGGGGCAGGACCTGATCCTGTTCGTGTTCACCTACACGGACGAGGCGACGGGGCGAAGCCTCAGCCTGTCCTCCTACCGCCGCGTATCCCCGCAGGTGCTGCCTTTCATCCTGGATCCGCGGAACAGGAACGTGGTCTGGGAGGACCACGACAGGTTCATGGAGATGCTGCGGCCGTGAGCGGGGACCAGCGGGGATTCACGCTGCTGGAGATGATCATCTCCATGCTCATGGTCGGCGCCATCGTGCTCATGATCTATTCGTCCTACTCCATGGTCGTGCGCACCTGGGACAGGCATCAGGAGCAGATCGCCGAGCTCCGGCTGGAGATGGTCGGGGACCGGCTGCTGACCGAGGACTGGGAGCAGATGGGGAGTTACGCGTTCTCCGTGCAGGGCGAAGGCTTCCAGTTCCTCTACGGGTCGCCGACGCGTATGGCCTACGTGACCAGGCACGGGCTCGGGGGGGTGCGGAACGTCGACGGGCGCCTGTTCTTCACCCTGCTCATGATCGAGCCCAAGGACGATGGGGTGGCGCTGTACTGCTACAAGTCGGACGTGCCGGAACTGGAGCTTTTCGAGCTGGTGCGGCTCTATCAGACCGCGGGGGAAGGACGCCGCGCCGCGCCCCTGGAGGCCGGACTCATGGAGCGGGCCATTCTGCTGAAGGAGGGTGACGAGGCGTTTTTCTCGTATGATTTCGCTCTGGGACGCCCCGGCGAGTTCGATGATGAGGACGACGTCGTGCTCCCGTTGCCTGTGCCCATGTGGCGCGATTCGAAGCCGCCGAGACGCATCCGGCTGATGACGCTGCGGGACGAGGAATTCCTGGTCCTGGACGGGGCTCCCCGCACGCAGGCCCATTTCGGCAACGCCAGCGCCTGGGTCGGACCGCAATGAGGGGCGCGGGCCGGCGCAGCGGGTTCATCCTGGTGGCGGTGCTCTGGCTCCTGGCCATCTTCGGCGTCGTGGCCCTCGGGTATTCGCGGGCCACGCGGTTCAAGAGCCTGGAGATCGCCAACGAGATCCGGCTTGCGGAGGAGGACCATCTGATGTGGAGCGGGCTGGAGAGGGCCGCCTTTCACTGCGACCTCTACCTGCGCAACAGGGAAGCCTTTTTGCTCCCCGCCGGACGGGGCGGGTTCGGCGAAATGCAGAGGTCGGTGATGTGGTACCCCCGGTTCGAGACCTACCCCCTGGACATGGGTGGGCATGTTTTGCATGTCAGGGTCGAGCCGGCGGGGGCGCGCATGGGGCTCGCGGGCATGACGCCGGAGCGTTGGTCCGCCGTCCTTTATGCCTGCGGGGTGACGGACGAGCGCGTGGCCCAGGAGATCATGGACGCCGTGGCCGACTGGCAGGACGAGGACAACCTGCAGCACGCCGAAGGGGCCGAGCAGGACTATTACGACGGTCTCGAACCCGCCTACGCGTGCAAGAACGCCCCCATCGAGAGCCTGGACGAGCTGTTGCTGATCAGGGGGGTGACCCCGGAACTCTATTACGGAAGCGATGAACGCCCGGGGCTGATCCATTTCCTTGACGTGAACGGACAGGCCGAGAGGCTGGACATCAACGCGGCCCACCCGTTGACTTTCGCCATCGTTCCGGGGCTTTCGCCGAGGGAGGCGGCCGTCTTCGTGCTCATGCGGCAGGAGGCGCCGTTCACCGCAATGGCCGAGGCCACGGAACTCCTGAGCCTGGAAGCGGCGGGGGAGCTCGAACGATATTTTCATGTGCTGCCGGAATCGGCCGGCCTGGAGTTGCGCATATCCAGGGAATCCGAACCGGGACCCGATGCGCGGATCGAAACAAGGACGTTTGTGCAGTGAAATATTTCGATTGGACCATCTTCGTGCCCGGCCAGCTGACGCTGCTGCTCCTGCCGGGTGAAGTCGTGGCCGTGCGCAGCACGCGGCTTCTGCACCGCACCGTGATCGGGCAGATTCGGCGCTTCCCGCTCAGGGGCGCAGGGGGGCTGCCGGAAGCTCTGGCGAACGCCCGGGACATGCTGGGAATCAGGAAAGAGTCCTATTGTCACGTGGGGATGCCCCTGCAAGCCATGACCCTTGTCTCCTTCAGCCTGCCCCTGGCAGCGCGCGAGGACCTGCCTGCGGCGGTCCGCCTTGGACTGATGCGCCATCTGCCGTACCAGCCGGACGAAATGCGCTGGAACTTCACCTCCCAGGAACGCGGCGACAGCCTGGATATTTCCGTGGCGCTGGTCCAGACGTCGGCCCTCGACGAACTGCTCGGCCATTTCAATGCGGCAGGAATCTCCGTGGCCAGCGTGTTCCCGACCTGCATGCTCCTGGCAGGCCTGATCCCGGAAGGGGGGATCGCAGCCCAGGTGCATGCGGCCGGCCAGGAGGTGCTCGTCTGGAACGGTCAGCGGATTTGCTGGCAGGGCGGCCGCGAAAAGCCCGACTTCGGGTTGATGGCAACGGCTTCGGCCATGCTCGAGAACTACGGCATCGCGTCGCGCCGGGCGGTCATCTTCGGAGACGGGGAGGTCGAACTGCCCCCGGGGCTGGAGGCGGAACGCGTCGGGCCGGAAAGCCTGGAATACGGGATGCACCAGCCGTTCAGCATCGGCCTGGTGCCCGAGTCGGAGGTGCGCAAGGTCCGCAGGCTGCAGTACACGGTCCTGGCTTCGACCATCGCGCTGCTCCTGACCATCGTGCTCCAGCCGTTCCAGGACGTGTTCCTGTGGCAGAAGCGTCTCGCCGACCTCGAGGCCCGCGTCGGGGCCCTGAGGGGCGAAGCCGAGTCCCTCATCAGCATCCGGCAGAGCAATTCCGAGATCCGCGACCGCCTGGAGCGCTGGGGCCGTCGTCTCTCGCAGAACGTGTCGGCGCCCCAGGTGCTCGGGGAGATCACGCGGCTCCTGCCCCGGGAGGCCTGGCTCGAGAGCCTGCAGATCCAGGACGGCAAGGTCATCCTGAACGGCAACGCGCCCTCGGCCACCTTCGTGCTCGAACAGATGGAGAATTCCGCGGTTTTCGACAATGCGCGCTTCGACGCGCCGGTCACGAGGATGGGGGAACTGGAGATATTCCGGATCGTGGCGACCATCAGCCCCAAGTGAGGCAGCAATGGGCAAAATCTGGCAGAACGAGACATATCGCCGCATGGTACTGATCGGGACGGCCGCGGTCCTGCTCTTCATCATCGGCGGCGTGCGGTCTTACGAGTACACGGGGAACAGGCAGCGGGAGATCCGGGACGCCTATGACATGAAACTCATGGAACTCGACCGGTTCCGCCGCATCCTGGCGGACCGGGAACTCTACGGGGCGTCCCAGGCGAGGCTGCGGGAACTCGAGAGGGACGTGTCGGGCTCCCGCTTCATCACCGCGCGGACCGTGTCCCTGGCCGAGGTCAGGTTCCAGGACCTGGTGGACGCCGTGGCCACGAAGACGGGCCTTGAGATCAGTTCGCGCAGGGTGCTCAAGGCCACCGAGGTGGAGGACGTGAAGGAGCTGCGCCTGTCCGTGAACTCGCGGACCGAGATCGGCCCCCTGAACGATTTCCTGCACGAAATCGAGTCGCAGCAGCAGGCCATGTTCTTCGAGTCCCTGGAGATCAAGCGCCTCGGCGACCGCGACGAGCGGCTCTACACCTTCAATGCCGTGATCAAGGCGTACACGCTATGAGATTGCCGCTGCAGTATCGCTATCTCGCCGTCAGCGCCGTGCTGCTGGCTTTCGTGGGCTTCAGCTGGGTTCACTTCCTCATGGAGTTCTCCCGCGTGGGCACGACCGAGGACAGCGCCGTTCCGGTCGCCGCGGCCTCGGCCGACAATTCCACGGACGCCGGTTTCATGGCCTGGTTTCAACAGTCCGGCCCGCCGCGCTCGCGGGACATCGCGGAGCAGAACATCTTTTCCCCTCTGCGCCGGGAATGGGTCTCGCCGCAGGCGCGTCAGGAGTCGGTTCAGAGCGAGGCCGGGGTCGCCGGCTTCGCACCGGCCGGAAAGCCGCGCGACGACATCGAGCTGCGGGGCATCATCGTCGTCGGCGGGGAGCGCAGGGCCATTCTCCGGTTCCTGGCCTCCAAGCCCGAGCGGGTCATCTCCCTGGCCGAGGGCGAGAGCACTGACAAGGACGGCGACTCGGCGGGGGGAGTCTTCACCCTCGCGCGCATCGAGTCCGAGTACGCCCTGATCCGGGACGAGGGCGGCACGCTCTACCAGATCGGGCTGTTCGACCACCGGAGGGTCGCGCAGCCGGTCAAGGCGCCTGAGGTGAAGATCATCATCACGCCGCTGCCCCCCGCCCCGGGACCGTCTCCGGTCATCTCGCCCGAGCCGGAGAGAGCGGACCAGAATCCCGCTGCGCCGCGTCAGCGCCCGGCTGCGCGAAATCCCGCGGCAAAGGGGTGATCGCGGCGATGCCCATTGGCAAAGTTCCAGAATCTCGCCGCCGGCCCGGTTTCAGCGCCGTGGCCGCGGACATTTTCCATGCAGGGATGTGCACATGAATCGATTCGTAATGGCTGTTTTGGTGTTGGCGGTGGTGATGACGACGGCGGCGTGCCAGACCCCCACGCCGCTGCAGCAGGCGAGGAAGGGGAGCATGCGCCCGGGGACTCTGGTGGACCAGCGCACCCCCGCGGAGGAATCGGAACGCAGCCTGGAGGATGACGCCGCAACGGCGCAGGACGGCGCCGAGGGCGGGGGAGCCGACCTGCTGGCCGGCCTCGACGACAGGGACAGGTCCTTCAACAGACGCATCGACCAGGTGCTCGGCAGGGGCACGGGGCCGCAGAAGGTCGGCCGCTCCGAAGTCAAGGGCAAGGGACAGGCCGTCCGCGGGGAGACCCTGCAGGTCAACTTCAACTTTTCCGATGCCGAACTCGGCGACGTGGTCCGCCTCTTCATGGAGCTGCTCAAGGAGAATTACGCCCTGGACCCGAAGGTGGCGGGCAAGGTGGCCCTGCACGTGGACGCCGAACTGGGCCGGGACGAGATCTGGGAACTCTTCCGCGGCGTCTTGAGGATGCACGGCGCGACGGTCATCCTGGACAACGGGCTGTGGCGGGTGCTGACCCTGGCGGACGCCGTCAACGCCGTCGACGAACAGGGGATCGTCTTCTCCGGGGAAAGCGGTTCGCGCAAGCGCGGACAGTCCGTGCAGGTCTATCAGCTGGAATACCTGCCGGTCTCGGAGTTTTCGGAGGTCATCAAGCCCTACCTGTCCCCCGGGAGCATGGTGTACGGCCACGAGCAGTCCGGGGTGATGCTCGTCTCGGACTTTCCCCACACCCTGCGCAAGATAGAGCGTCTCGTCTCGATCTTCGACATCAGCGCCTTCGCCGGGCTGTACATGCGCGTCTACTCCCTGAAGTACGCCAAGGCCGAGGACATGATCAAGGAACTCGACGGGCTGGTCGAGGCCACCATGTTCAAGCAGCAGGGCCGCGAGAAGGTCAGCTTCCTGGGCCTGCCGCGGCTGAACATGATCGTGGCCCTGACCTGGAACGAGTCGAACCTCGCCTTCGTCGAGGAGTGGGTCAGGGAGCTGGACCGCGAGGCCCCGGCCGTCTCGACGATGCAGCAGCGGGAGAACATTTTCGTCTATTACGTGGAGAACGGCAGCGCCAAGAACATCGTCGAGGCCCTGGAGGGCCTTTTCGACAGCAGCGGAGGAATGAGGGATTCCGAGTCGTATTTTTCCAGGCGCAGATCCCGGGACGGGCGCGTCGAGGAGACTGAGCTGCCCGTCGGCACGCAGTTGGCCGAGCAGCAGCAGAAGGCCTCGAACCTGATCCAGCACTCCCTGGACATGGCCGGGACGACGGGCGAGGCGGGCCGCGAGCGCATCGGGTTCATGGGCCAGCTCAGCGAGAACGTGTCCTTCGTGGTCGACGAGGTCACCAACAGCATCCTGGTGCGCTGCTCCCCGAGCGACTATCCCCTGATCCGGGGCGTCATCCAGAAGCTCGACATCTTCCCGCGGCAGGTGCTCATCGAGGTGCTCATTGCCGAGATCAACCTCGACGAGACCAACAAGCTCGGCATCGAGTGGGAAAACATCTTCAACCTCGGCGGGTCGGCCACCGGCACACTGCGGGTCGACAACTCCCTGGGCACGGTCACCCCGGGCGCACTGTCGCCCATCAGCGGCGGCCTGTCCTACCTCATCGGCAACACCGAACGCTTCAAGGCCGCACTGCGGGCCTCGGCCAACGAGAACAACGTGCAGATCCTGTCGTCGCCGCACATCCTGGCCTCGGACAACCAGATGGCGACCATCGACATCGGCTCCGAGGTGCCCGTGGTCACGTCCCAGACACAGAAGGAGGACACGACCTCGACGGTGCTGACCACGCAGCAGAACGTGCAGTACCGCAACACCGGCATCCTGCTCACCGTGACCCCGCACATCAACGACAAGGGCCTGGTGCGCATGGAGGTGTCCCAGGAGGTCAGCGAGCTGTCCGACAGGGTGGTCGAGGGCATCTCGTCCCCCGTCTTCAACAAGCGCAAGGCCGAGACGGTCCTCGCGGTCAAGGACGGCCAGACCATCGTCATCGGCGGCCTCATCAGCCAGAGCAAGGCCGACAACTATTCCGGCGTGCCCGTGCTCTCGCGGGTGCCGATTCTCAAGAACCTCGTGGGCGTGCAGAGCAAGGGCTGGGTGAACACGGAACTGATGCTGTTCATCACTCCGCATGTGGTCGTGCACAACGACGATGCGGACTTCATCTCGCGCCGGTTTCTCGATCGTGTGGAGTTCGTCAAGCGTGGCATGCATTAGGCCCGCGTCGCGGCGGGGCGGAGGGGGACTGAGCCGCCGGCGCTTCCTGGGCCTGGCGGCTGCCGCGGCGGTTTCAGCCCTGCCGGGGCTGTCGGCGGGAGCCTTCGGCGCCCCGGCGCAGGGCTTCGAAATCGTCAACTCCTTCCCCCACGACCCCAAGGCCTTCACGCAGGGCCTGCTGTACCACGAAGGCTTCCTGTACGAGAGCACCGGGGGCTGGGGAACGTCCTCCCTGCGGCAGGTCGAGCTCGAAACCGGCAGGGTCGTGCGCCGCAAGGACCTCCCTGCGGAGCACTTCGGCGAGGGCCTGGCCCTGTGGGGCGAACGGCTGATCCAGCTGACCTGGACGTCGGGGGTCGCGTTCGTGCACGACCTGCGCACGTTCGGGGACGCCGGCTCCTTTTCCTACGCCGGGCAGGGTTGGGGCCTGACCCAGGACGGCAGGCACCTCCTGCTGAGCGACGGCAGCAGCGCTCTGCGCCGCCTGGACCCCACGACCGGCCTGGAAGTCGGCCGCACCGAAGTCAGGGACGTGGCCGGCGCAGTGTCCATGCTGAACGAGCTCGAGTACGTGGACGGCCTGCTGTGGGCCAACGTCTTCACTACGGACCTCATCGCCCGGATCGACCCCGCGTCGGGCCGCGTCGTGTCCTGGCTCAACTTCTCCGGCATGTTCGAGGCCCACAAGCGCGTCTCGCCCGAGGCGGTGCTGAACGGCATCGCCGTGGACAGGGCTTCGGGCAGGGTCTTCGTCACGGGAAAGCTGTGGGACAGGGTGTACGAGGTGCGCCTGACGTCCTGAGCCCATGCATTGCGGGCCGTGTCGCATCACGGTCGGGCATGGTCTTCTGAAAGCTACCGATAACTCCAGACGAAACCAGAAATTCGCTTCCCCCCTCTGCCCGAGCGGTGACTTAGCCGGTCCCTCGGTCCACGATGCCTGCGCAACGTCTGAAGGTCCTGCGCAACTCCTCGATCCTGAACGGCTTGGACAGGTAGTCATTCATCCCGGCCGCCAGGAATTTCTCGCGGTCGCCGCTCATGGAGTAGGCGGTCAGGGCGATGATGGGGATGCTCGCATAGGCCTTGCCGGAGGACCGGATCGCCCTCGCCGTCTCCTCGCCGTCCATGACCGGCATCTGGATGTCCATCAGGATGTAGTCGAACTCCCGTTCTTCGAGCAGAGCAAGGACCTGGCGCCCGTTCTCGGCCACCATCACCTCATGGCCGTCCCGCTCGATCATCCTGCTGGCGGCCAGGGCGTTGATCGGCTCATCCTCGGCCAGCAACACGCGCATTGCGGGGATAAATTCTGAATCCTCGGCGCTCGTCCGGATGTCCACCCCGCTCTCGGGCACGCTCAGCGGCAACACGACGTGGACCGCCGTCCCCTCTCCGAACACGCTGTCCAGAATAATATGTCCGCCCATGAGCTCGACCAGCCGCCTGACTATGGCCAGGCCCAGCCCTGCGCCCTGGTACCTGCGATTGTAGGCGCCTTCCACCTGGAAGAAGGGGGTGAACAGATGCTGATGTTTTTCCGAGGGGATGCCGATGCCCGTGTCCACGACGGATAACAGGATGCGGCAATGCTCCCGCCCCCGGGGAGGAAGGGTCGTCAGCTCCACGCGCACGAAGCCCTGGTCCGTGAATTTCAGGGCGTTCCCCACCAGGTTGAAGAGCACCTGCCTGAGCCGGGCCTCGTCGCCCTTGAGCCTGGGCGGCACGGAGGAATCCGTCGACAGCTCCAGGGACACGCCCTTGCTCTGCGCGCTGGTGCTGAAGAGTTCGGATACGGACTGGAGCAGCTCCTGGACCGCGAACGTCTCCTCACGAATCTCGACCTTGCCGGCCTCGATGCGCGAAATGTCCAGCAGATCACTCAGCAGCCGGGTCAGCCGCTCGGATGATTTTCTGGCCAGGTGCACGTACTCCGTCTGCTCGCCGTCCAAAGACGTCATCTCAAGGAGCTGCATCATGGCCATGACGCCGTTTAATGGGGTGCGCAGCTCGTGGCTCATGTTGGCCAGGAATTCATTCTTGGCCTGGCTGGCTGATTCGGCCGCCTCCTTGGCCCTGGCCATGGCCTGCTCCGCCTGTTTGCGCTCGGTGATGTCGATGGTGTACCCGGCCAGGAGTTTTTTCTCGCCAAGCTGGACGGGAAACTTGATGGTTGTGTAGTGGCGGCCGTGCAGGTCCTCGTCCACGCGCAGGATCTCGCCGCGGGAGACCACGTCCCAGTCGTCGGCGCTGATCTTGGCTGCGAAATCGGCCGGGAAGAGGTCCGCCATGGTCTTTCCGACCATGCGCGACCCGGGGATGCCGATCATGTCCTGAAAGTTCTCGCTGGCCGCCAGAACCCGGCTTTCTTCCGGGGTCACCTCCTTGATGAAGGCGTAGATGGGGGAGTTGCGGATGAAGAGCGAGAGCAGCTCGTTGCTTTTGCGCAATTCCTCCTCGGCCATTTTGCGTTCGGTCACGTCCCAGACCGTCGAAATCATCAGGTTCGTGCCCGGCAGAGGGATGTTGCGGGCGGTGACGAAGCGGGTCTCGTCCTGCCGGGTGATGGGCACGTCGGCCCAGCACATGCGTTCGGAACTCCCGCTGGCGCAGTCGGCCATGACCATGCTGTGGATCTTGCCCCGGAATTCCGGTTCGGGATACGCGGCCTCCCAGAACCCTTCGGGGGCGGTCATGGCTTCCCTGGTGGTTCCGTAAAACCTGGGGAAGAGCTCGTTCATGTACTCGAACCTGACGTCCGGCGAGACCGTGTTCACGGCCACGCCCACGGGCAGGTTGTCCAGCACGGTGCGGATGAATTCCTCGCGCTCCCGCAATGTCTTTTCGGCCTGGATGCGGCTGTCCAGCTCCTGGTTGGCCTGTTCATAGAGGCGGGCGTTGACCAGGGCGATGGAAACCTGATGGGCCTGGGTCTCCAGAAATTCGGATTGGGGGTGGAAATCCCTGGCTGTGCGGGAAGCCAGCCCCATGACGCCGATGACGTCCCTGCCGTCGCGAAGCGGCAGCGCCGCGAAGGACAGGATGCCGGCCTCCTTGCATTCCTGCCTGGTGCAGCGGTCATCGCTGAGAATGTCGCTGGAGTACAGCGGCTCGCCGTCCAGCACCGCCAGCCCGCACAAACACTCCCCGACCCGGTGCTCATGAACGTCATGCAGCAGCATTTCCGAATCCTCTGGACACACGGCCTGAAGCACAAGGCGCTGTCCCTGCCTGAGGAACAGATAGACCATGTCGGAGCCCGTGGTCTCCCGGACCACGCGCACCGAGGCCGCCACGATCTGGTCCAGGGACAGCGAGGAGCCGACGACCATGCTCAGTTCGTGCAGGGCGGCCAATTCGCGGGCCCTCTGGCCCGATGCCCGCTCGGCCTGTTTGAACCCCGAGATATCGAGCAGAATGCCGGTCCACAGCACGTCCCCGTTGTCCAGGGCTCTGGGCACGGATTCGAAGTGCACCCAGCGGTCCCCGTCGGCATGGACGATCCGCCCCTCCCAGGTGAAGCGCGTCAGCGAGTCCACGGCGAGCACGTTCCTGGCCACGAAATCCGCCCTGTCGTCAGGATGCATGCGCTCAAGGGCGATGGTCGCGCTGGCTTCACACTCTGCACGGGTCGCGCCCAGGATCTCGCAGAACCGGTCGCTGACCATTTCAAGCGTGTAGTTGGATTCCAGCTTTTCGACCCACTCTTCCGGGCCCCAGGGCTTTAGGGCCAGGACGCGCAACCGGTACACGCCGGCGGGCTGCGAGGCGACGAGATCGCGGTACAGGTTCCGTTCATGGGCCAATGCCGCCTCGACCTGCTTGCGGGGCGTGATCTCCGTGACGAAACCCAGAAAATGCGACGTATTTCCGGAGCCGTCGCGCACGGCCCGCGCACTGGTGGACACCCAGACCTCGGAGCCGTCCCGGCGGAGGTGACGGGTTTCCCGGTCGAAAATTTCGTCCTGGATGTCCAGAAGCCGCAGGAACGTGTCTCCCCCGGCAGTGTCGACAGGCATGTCCGATTCAGTCTTCGAGGAAGCATCTATCAAAGCCTGGGGCGATTCGTAGCCGAAAATCCGGGCCATGGCCGGATTCACGGACAGGTAGCGGCCTTCGGGCGAGGACGTGAAGATGCCGATGGGAGCGCCCATCAACAGGTCCAAGGGGTCTTCAAAGCTTGATGGCGAGAGTGACATACGCACCGTTTAGGTCCTAAAAGACCATGAAGGATGGTTGTGGACGAAATTTCTTACACGATTCCCCGGCATGCGAAAAACAGGGCAATCCCGAGACGCGCATGAAACCCGGCGCGACCGGACGAAGGGTCCTGGGGGCAGGGGGGCTGCCTTCGACTCTTTTCTGCTTGAATCTCGCGTCCTGCCGACGAGGGAACAGCTGTCTCGCGTCCCCGTCTCCGCTTTGGCAGAAACTCAACTAACCCCGATCAAAGAGTACTGTAAACCTCTCCACGCGCCCCATGAGGTCACTCGTTGCGTTGCCGGGATGGGACCATGCGCATGTGACCGTGCACGTTGGGATGCCTGAAAGTTTGACACCGAGCCCGACCGACGGCTTCGGGGGATGAATCTGCGGATCGACAATGTTGTCTTTGTGAGATGTTCGGGGCAGGCTCGCTGAAGCCGTTCCGGTATCCTCTGAAACGTTCTCGGGTATCGGGCCGAGGATCAGGTCGTGAGCGGGGAGGTGAGTCTAAAAATCGTCGAGGCCGACAAGGCGGCATAGGTTCGCAGAGAGTTGACCAATGGTTGACAACTTGGTTGAAAAACAAAAAAGGACTCAAGCTAACCTGCTTAAGTCCTTTCATATTTTTGGTAGCGAGGGAGGGAATTGAACCCCCGACACTGCGGATATGAGCCGCATGCTCTAACCGTCTGAGCTACCTCGCCGTATTCGCGGTTTCGGGTCTCCCCGAAAGCGAAGTCGGTTAATATAGAGGGGGCTTTCAAATGGCAAGCACTTTTTTTTCTCCTGAACCTCGATTTTGGCGATTTGCCTCTTGGACGGGTTTGGGTTAGTGCCTAATAGAAGTTCATCGGAACATTTCAGGCTCCCGGGGGTTTAGGGTTCCGGGACACGAGAAGGAGGTCTTCATGATTGCCAACAAGCGTATCCACATTCGCAAGGACTGCCTTGTGCCCGTCCGGTACACCTACGAGGGGCAGCACAAGACGCATTACGCCCGCATGATCAACTACGGCGACGGCGGGCTCTGCCTCAAGACCAGGACGCCCATCGAGCCGGGGGCCAAGCTCGAACTCTCTCTGGAGGGCTACAGCCCCAGGGAATCCGCCCTCGGGGAATTCGACCGCTATCCAGTGGCCGTCTGCTGGACCAAGCAGATTCCCGAGCGGGGGTTGCCGGTGTACGAGACCGGACTCAAGTACAGAGGGTAAAGGGCCGGCCATCCGGCCCTTTTTTTGCGCCTTACGCCCGCGGGCCGTTCCAGAGGATGTTCGCGGGCAGCTTGGTGACGGATCTGGTGCCGGTCATGACCATGGCCTGCATGAGTTCCGTGCGCAGCGTCTGGGCATAGCTCGCAACGCCCTCGGTCAGGCCGCCCATGGCCGCGATGCTGAAGGGCCTGCCGAGCATGACCGCGTCGGCCCCGAGGGCCAGCATCTTCAGCACGTCCCCGCCGCTGCGGATTCCTCCGTCCGCGATGATGGCGATCTTTCCCTTCATTTCCTTCGCGATGCCGGGCAGCACCTTCGCCGTTCCCGGCGTGTGGTCGAGCACGCGTCCGCCATGGTTGGAGACGACGATGGCGTCCGCGCCCGCCTCCGCGGCCAGGCGGGCATCCTCAACGGTCATGACGCCCTTGACGATGAACTTGAGGCCGGCCCTGGCGATGATCTCGCGCAGGGTGTCCACCGGCTTGGGCGAAACCGGCCGTCCCATCTTGCGCAGGGTGATGAGGCCGGCGGCGTCGATGTCCATGCCGACGACGGATGCGCCCGTGTCCCTGGCCTTGGCGAGCTTGTCGTAGAGTTCCGCGTCCTCCCAGGGCTTGATGAAGGGAATGCCGTGTCCGCCCGCGGCCGCGATGGCCGCGAATCCGGCTTCATGGATGAACGGCGGGACCCCGTCGCCGGTGCATCCGACGATCCCGGCCTGTTTGCATCCGTCGATGATGGCGGTGATGTATTCCTCTTCGGACCTTTTCCCACCCATGTTGAAGGACACGCCGCCGATGGGCGCCGCCATCACTGGCATGGACAGCTCAAGGCCCAGCAGGGACGTGCCCGTGTCCGGCTCGGTGATGTCGTGCACGAGGCGCATGTTGAACGTGCAGTCCGCCAGGGCCTGCACATTGGCCATGAAGGCCGACCCGGTGCCCAGGCCGCCCATGCCAGGAACCTCTCCGGCGCAGGCCTTCCCGTTGCAGACAGGGCAGACGCGGCAGTAGCCCGTCATCAGATCGCGGGCGGTTTTGCGAATTTCCTTCATGAGTTCATGCTCCTTTCTTTGAGGTGAATACGATTTCCCTGGTGTGTTCGAGATGTTCCGTCATGGCGGCGCAGGCGCCGCCCGAATCGCGCAAACGCAGCGCCGCCAGGATTTTCCTGTGGTCCTCGAGGGCCTTGCGGCTGCGCTCCGGCGACTGCAACGCTTCGTCGCGGCTCTCGGAAAGCAGGTCGTGCATCTGCTCCATGAGCCTGACGATGGCGTGGTTGCCCGTGGCGGCCGCAATGGTGTCGTGGAGGTTCTGGTCTATCTCCAGGACAGCCTCCCCGTGCCTCACGGCATTCTCGTAGTCCTGCATGAGTCCTTCCAGCCGTTCGAGGGTGCCTGACGATACGCGCTGGGCCGCGAGGCGCGCGATTTGCGGCTCAAGCAGCAGGCGAAGCTCGAAAATGTCCTCGAGCCTGTGCCGTTCCCGGGCGAAGGCCTCTCCGAGTTGCCTGGCCAGTTCCGCCTGGCTGGCCGCCGAGATGAACGTCCCTGCCCCCGGCCTGCTTTCGAGCAGCCCGGCTTGCTCCAGACTCTTGATGGCCTCGCGCATGGAGTTGCGCGACACGCCGAAAAGCGCCGCCAGACTGCGTTCCGGCGGCAGGCGGTCGCCTGGTTTCAGGTCGTCCGCTTCGACAAGCTCCTGAAGACGCCGGGTGATTTCTTCGTAGATTCTTTTTTGCTGTTGCGGTGTACTCAAGGTTGTGCTCCCGTGAAATTGGTCCTACCAATATTGCGGGGAGTGGTCAAAGGCAAGGGGTGCGGACCCCGGTACGAGTGCCCATCGGGGCGAAAATCGGAATAATCCGGCAGTGTGGAGGACAGCATGGACGACAGACGCATCATGGAAGTGTTTGAGGCCTATTTCGAAAAGTACAAGAAAACCGAAGGGGACCGCACGAGCTGGTCCGCGCACTGGACGGTCTATGCGGCCGGCCGCAGCTTCGAGATCAATATGACCAAGTGCCCGCGGGGGACGACCTTCAAGCTCTTTGCTGACAAGAAGAAGATCGGCGAGATCGAGGGCTGGGACGCGTTTCTGGGCAGTCTGGAGCGGCTCGAAAGGGAATACGGCCCGGTTTTCGAACGAGGCGACTTCTTCGCGCAGATGGAGGAGATGCTCTGAGCCTGCCGGGCCCCGGCATCCTCGGAGGCTGCGCGGATCAGCTGCCCGCCAGGGCGATGATCACGGCCCCGGCCGTCATCCAGGCCGTGCCGTGGAGGCGGTGGCGCGGCAGCGGCTGGTGAAAGACGAAGCGTTCGAAACCGAGGGCGAAGAGCCCGTTCAGGCGCTTGATGGACAGCATGTATGCCACCGTGGTCATGGAGACGGCGGCGAAATGGCAGATGATGTGCAGGTACAGGCACAGGCCGAGGCTCAGGGCATGCCCAGCCCTGGGGCGCAGTTCCCGCAGCCTGACCTGCCCGATGATCGCCAGGAAGACGAGCAGCGCCAGGTTGTGGGCCAGGCTGAAGATGCATCCCGCATACAGGGGGCTGGAGAGCAGGATGAGCTGCTTGCCCATGACCGAGGCCACGCTCCAGACCAGCGCCGCGGCCAGCATGAGCATGGACCCGCGCTCCTGCAGGACGGCCTTGAAGGGGGCCAAGACGCCTGCGTCCTTCTCCGCGTACAGGAGGTACCCCCCTGCCACGGTGACCAGAACGCCGAGGCCGCCCAGCAGGGATGGGGTTTCGCCCAGCGCGACGAAGCCGGTCGCGAGGACGAATGCCGGGGTGAAGGCCATGAAGGGCACGGTCAGAGACAGGGGCGAGCTCTTGAATGACCAGCTTTGCAGGTAGAATCCCAGCGCGTTGATCGGCACGAGGGCCGCCAGTACGGTCCAGAAGCCGGGTTCGAGCCGTGGCGTGTCCAGAAAGGGGAGCGTCAGGGCGAACAGAGGCAGGCTGGTCATGAGCGGCGCGGCGACGGCCGAGGAGGGCGAGGCGTGCTCGAACCCGTGGCGGGTCAGCGCGGCCTCGGTAGCGGAAAAGAGGGCGGTCCCGAGGGAGAGCAGTATCCAGAGCATGATGTTGTCTCCGGGCCGGTGAGGCGTCGGGTCACCGTTGCGCAGCGCCGGGCCCGCCTGCTCCCGGTCATGCCGGATCGGGATGCCGCCTTGCGTCCCCGTCTGGTTGCGACGGGTCGACCGGCATGGCCTGCCCGCCCTAGCGGAAGACCGCGTCGGCTTCCTGGCGGCGAAGGTCGGTGACGGCGATCTTCATTTTCTCCACGACATTGCGGATGTCCTGGCCGTCGCCTTCGATCCTGGGCATGAGGGACTCGGTGAAGGCGCTTTCGGCCTTGTTGAGGACGTTGCACTGCAGCAGATAGTCCATCTTGCTGCGATACCCCGAACGGATCAGGGCCTCGGGCGTGCCGCCATGGGCTTCGAAAAGCGTGCGGTAATGATCCGTGAGGACGCGCATCCAGTCCTGGAACAGGGCGCAGGATTGCTCCGGGATTGCGCCCGCGCTTTCGAGCAGGCGGGCCGTGTCGACAGGCGCGCCGGTCTCCTGTTCGTCCATGACCGCGTCGAGGGCGAGGCGGCGCGGTTTGGTGTAGTTCTGGACAAAGTTTTCCAATCCGCTGGAATATTGTTTCATTTTCTGGGCGAAGAAAACGAAGAAGACCGGGACAAAGATCATCCACAAGGGCGGTTTGGGCTTGTCGAGCACGTGAACGGCCAGATTGTTGGCGAACTTCTTCTCGTACTCCAGGATGATCTGCTTTTTTTGGACTGTCGTACTCATGGAACGTTCAGTAGTGAGAGCGTCCCCGACGGTCAAGAACGGTTATGGGGAGCGCCTGCCCCTCTCACGGGACCATGACCGCCTGTGCGCGTATCCCGTCGGGCAACACGATCCTGAAACGGTCCAGTTCATATGTGCTGAACTTGTACGTTCCGGCCTGGGCGGTTTGCGGAGCAATGACGGCCGGCGGGGTCCCGGACAGTATCCGGCGGGCTATTTCCCCAGCCGCCACCCCCTGGTCGAATGCGCTCAGCACATGCCCGCCGATGGTTTTTCCCCTGCCCACGGCGAAATCCCAGAATGCGAAGATCGGAACGGGGGTGTTGGCGTTGGCCCAGGCCAGGACCTCGTCCTCGGGCACATGCTTGCCGGCGCTGTCGCGCAGGGTGTGGTAAAGCCCGATGTAGACCGTGTCGAACCCTTCGGCCTTGGCGTTCAGGAGGGCTTCCCGCCATTTGTCGACGAGGGAGAACTGCTTCAGTTCGACCCGCACCTTGCCGAGATCGAGATGCGATCTGCCTCCGAAGGCCTCGTGGACCACCGCATCGGAAGTCGCATCGGAGTCGAAGAGGATGAGGACCTTGGTGTCTTCGGTGTTCACGAGTTTGCACATGGAGTGCAGGGAGCGCTTCAGCAGGGGCCGTTCGAGGACTCCCGTCATGTTCACTGCGGGAAAGAGCCCGTAATCGCGGGGGTTGCGGTTTATCCCGAGGTACACGACGGGAATGGGGCCGTTTTTCAGTCGGGGGCCAAGGTATTTGGCCGCGTTGTCGTCACAGAGGATGACGAGGCTCCACGCCGTGGCGCGGATTTCCTCCCACACCTTGTCCGCCCGCGCGGGGTGTTCTTCCTTTGGCGTGCGCTTGGCGTCGAGGTAGAAGTGCCGGATGGAAGCGTCGCGGGGTAGGGATTGCAGGAGTCCCTCCGTGAGGCTTTGTTCCCAGACGTACTCCTTGTGATAACTGTGGATGATGCTTATGGAGGTATCTGAAACGGCTGCGGAAGCGTGGAAGAGGATCGCGATAAGCGATATGAGAAGAATCCGCACTGCTTTCCCCCGGTGGTGGATGTGATCAGTTTTTTTATACCACCGCACAGGCCAAAGAACAACATGAACGCACCCGAGTTGTCGCTTTCCCTTCTTGCCTGCAAGAATACCTGCCGCCGCGGAGCTGAAACGGGGGAGAGGGGGGACGGGCTCGGACGATCCGGCAGGAACGTCTCGTTTCTCGTCCTGTGCGCGCTGCTTTCCATTGCCCTGCACTCGGTTCTTCTGCTGGGGCTCGATCTCCGGACGGCCGTGCGCGAAGAGGGCAGAACCCTCCTGCTCGATATCGTGGCACCGGCGGTCAAACCGGTTTCGGAGCCGACTGCGGCGCTTCGGGATGTGCCTGCGCCTTCCGTCGAAGCCCGGACCAAAGACGCGTCCAAGCCCCCAGTCCGGCGGCCTGCCACTCGGCCCAAGCAGGCCAGGCAGCCCGCGGCCGCAAAGACCGTCGCGCCCGCGGTCCCGGACAGGAACCCCGTCCCGGCGGCCAAACCGGAAACCCTTCCGAACGGGCCCCGCAACCCCGAGGCGACGCGACAGGCCGCGGTGCCCATCGGACAGGTGGCGCAGCGGCCCGATGCGACGATCCTGGCCAACGAGTCGGGGCAGGACGCCCTGAAGCACGGCGCCGAGGCCAGGTTCATGCATGGCGTGGCCACGGAAGAGTTCGTGGAGGAGAACTACGTCGGCGAGTACACCCTGCGCGACTCCAGCCGTGTCTGGATCGAGGACGACCGGGCCCGCAGCGGCCACCTCATCCTGCACGCCGAGGGGATGGGGCTGCACCGCATGCTCTACCGTTTCAACCGCTTCATCTATGTCTACGGCGACACGTCCGATTCCCCGTCGCCGATCCTCGGGTCGGTGACGTTCTTTTCCGACGGCTACCACATTCACCAGTTCCTGTGGCAGCACAATTCGACAACAGCCCACTTTCCCCGCAGAAAATAGCCAGTCCTCCCCATGTCCGGCCGTGCGCGGCCGCGTTTCGGCGCGGGAGTCCCGTCACGTCTCACGCGATTGCGTAAGGGCGTCGGCCCCTTGTGTCTGGCGCGTGGAGACGTGAGCGCTGCCTTTCATGGTTGATTGATCAGTCTGTTTTTGTGATTTGTGACATGATTTATTAAAAAGTAACATTATTCGTGTTCAGATCTGGGCAGCATCGCTTTGTTCTGCGCAATATGTCTCAAGGTAGTATGCGGATCGGGGTAATCGTGAATTTCGATCCAAAGCGCGTTGACATATTGAATATTTAGAAGATATCGAAGCGTTCGTGAAAAAAAGGCCGAAGTCTCTGCACGCTATTACCTTTTTGAAGGAGGAGGGTATGAGTTTAAGCAGACGTGAGTTCGTCAAACTGTGCTCCGCAGGTGTCGCCGGACTGGGCATTTCCCAGATCTATCATCCGGGCATCCTGCATGCCATGACCGAAGGGGCGAAGAAAGCCCCGGTCATCTGGGTACAGGGTCAGGGCTGCACCGGGTGTTCCGTGTCCCTGCTCAACGCCGTTCATCCCCGGATCAAGGAGATCCTGCTGGATGTCATCAGCCTTGAGTTCCATCCCACCGTCATGGCCAGCGAAGGCGAGATGGCCCTTGAGCACATGTACGCCATCGCCGAAAAGTTCAAGGGCAACTTCTTCCTGCTGGTCGAAGGTGCCATCCCCACCGCCAAAGAAGGCCGTTACTGCATCGTCGGTGAAACCCTTGACGCCAAGGGCCATCACCACGAAGTGACCATGGCCGAACTGATCAGGGACCTTGCGCCCAAGTCCCTGGCCACCGTCGGCATCGGCACCTGCTCCGCGTACGGCGGCATCCCCGCGGCTGCGGGCAATGTCACCGAAGCCAAGAGCCTGAAGGATTTCTTTGCCGCCGAAAAGATCGACAAGCTGCTGGTCAACGTGCCCGGATGCCCGCCCCATCCGGACTGGATGGTCGGCACCCTGGTCGCCGCCTGGAGTCATGTCCTCAACCCGAAGGAACATCCGCTGCCCGAGCTGGATGACAACGGTCGCCCCATGCTGTTCTTCGGCGACAACATCCATGAAACCTGCCCGTATCTCGACAAGTACGATGCCTCGGACTTCGCCCCGACGTTCACCAAGCCCGGCTGCAAGGCCGAACTCGGTTGCAAGGGCCCGTCCACCTATGCCGACTGCGCCAAGCGTCGCTGGAACAACGGCATCAACTGGTGTGTCGAGAATGCCGTGTGCATCGGCTGTGTGGAACCGGATTTCCCGGATGGGAAGTCTCCTTTCTATGTAGCGGAATAATCAAGGAGGACGCACGTGTCACAAGCAGCTAATCCCGCCGCTGACGGGAAAATCAAGATCGCCATCGACCCGATGACCAGGGTCGAGGGCCACCTCAAGATCGAGGTCGAGGTCAAGGACGGCAAGGTCGTCGACGCCAAATGCTTCGGCGGCATGTTCCGCGGGTTCGAGCAGATCCTCAAGGGGCGCGATCCCCGGGACTCCTCCCAGATCGTGCAGCGCATCTGCGGCGTCTGCCCGACGGCCCACTGCACCGCCTCGGTCATGGCCCAGGACGAGGCCTTCGGCGTGAAGGTGCCCGCCAACGGGCGCATCACGCGCAACCTGATCTTCGGATCCAACTACCTGCAGTCCCACATTCTGCACTTCTACCATCTGGCCGCCCTGGACTACGTCAAGGGCCCGGATGTTTCTCCCTTCGTCCCCCGGTATGCCAATGCGGACCTGCTGACGGACCGCATCACGGACCCGGCCAAGGCCGAAGCCACCAACACCTATGGCCTGAACCAGTACCTGAAGGCTCTCGAAATCCGCCGCATCTGCCACGAAATGGTGGCCATGTTCGGCGGCCGCATGCCGCACGTTCAGGGCATGGTCGGCGGCGGCGCGACCGAGATACCCACTGTCGAGAAGCTGGCCGAGTACGCCGCCCGCTTCAAGGAAGTGCAGAAGTTCGTGGTTGAGGAGTACCTGCCCCTGGTCTACACCCTGGGCTCCGTGTACACCGACCTCTTCGCGACCGGCGTCGGCTACAAGAACGTCATCGCCTTCGGCGTCTTCCCCCAGGATGACGAGCACAAGACCTTCATGATGAAGCCCGGCGTCTACATCGACGGCAAGGACGAGGAGTTCGATCCCAAGCTGATCAAGGAATACGTCGGTCATTCCTTCTTCGACTATTCCGCTCCCGGCGGCCTGCACTACAGCGCCGGCGAAACCGTCCCCAACCCGGACAAGAAGGGCGCCTACAGCTTCGTCAAGGCTCCCCGCTACAAGGACAAGCCCTGCGAAGTCGGTCCTCTGGCCCGCATGTGGGTGGAAAACCCCGAGCTCAGCCCCATCGGCCAGAAGCTCCTCAAGGACCTCTACGGTATCGAGGCCAAGAAATTCCGCGACCTGGGCGACAAGGCCTTCTCCATCATGGGCCGCCACGTGGCCCGCGCCGAGGAGACCTGGATGGTTGCCGTGGCCGTTGAGAAATGGCTCAAGGACATCAAGCCGGGCGAGGAAACCTACGCCAAGCCCGAGATTCCCGACGCAGGCGAAGGCACCGGTTTCACCGAGGCCCCTCGCGGCTCCCTGCTGCACTACCTGAAGATCAAGGACAAGAAGATCGACAACTACCAGATCGTGTCCGCCACCCTCTGGAACTGCAACCCGCGCGACGACATGGGCCAGCGCGGCCCCGTCGAGGAAGCCCTCATCGGCGTGCCGGTTCCGGACATCAAGAACCCTGTCAACGTCGGGCGCCTCGTTCGCGCCTTTGACCCGTGACTGGGCTGTGCCGTGCACGTGCTGCACGCTGAGACCGGTGAAGAACACGTTATCAACATTGACTAACGAGCTTCTCATGAACCAGAAAGGGCCGGGTAACCGGCCCTTTTTTTTGAATCGAGCGCAAACACTGACGCGCCTCTGGCGGCCGGGGCGCATGATCCGGGGAGTATGGCATGAAACGACTACTGGTGCTTGGAGTGGGGAATCTGCTGCTGACCGACGAGGGGGCGGGCGTGCATGCGGTTCAGGATCTGTCGCAGGAGAAGGAATGGGACCCGGGTCAGGTCGATTTCCTGGATGGGGCGACCTTCACCCAGGACATTTTTTATGTTTTTCAGGAGTATGAACGGGTGCTCGTGCTCGACTGCGTCAAGGGCGGAGGAGAACCCGGCACCATCTACCGCTTCACCGAGGCCAACCTGCGGGATAACTACGAACAGCGCCTGTCCCTGCACGACATCGATCTCCTTGATTCCCTCAGGATGGCGGAGCTGCTCGGCAACAAGCCGCAGATCCTCATCGTCATCGGCATCGAACCCCTGACCATCAGCGATTGGTCCATGGAATTGTCCGAACCCGTCAAGGCGAAATACCCGAAGTTCCTGGAAGCCGCCCGGCGGGAAATCCGCGCCCTGCTGGCTTGACATCAATATAAAAGGCTCCGCCGGCAGCAACCGACGGAGCCTTTCATTATTTTCGCGTTCCCAAGACCTATTCTTTCTTGCCTTCCTTCGATCCGGCCGGCGCCGCATTGGCGGCAGGGGCCTCCTGGCCCGGAGCCTGGGCACCCTGGGGCTCGAATTCCTTGCGCATTTCCTCGGTCAGGGTTTCGAGCTTGGGCACCACGCCCTGCATGTAGGTGCGGGCCACGGTCATGCTCTGCTGCATGAGTTCGGGCATCTTTGCCGTGACCTTCTTGCCGAGGTCGGACTTGTAGAAATCCACCAGGCCCTTGGTCTCCTCTTCGGTGAAGACGGACGTGTACAGGTCCAGGTACTGCGTCTTGACCTTGTCCCATGCCATGTCCTCCTTGAGGATGGCGTCGAAGCGCTTGGAGTACTTATCGAGCTTGGGCTTGTCGGCTTCCTGGACGTTCATCTGCGCCGTGATCTGCTGGAAGATCATGGTCACCTGGGCCTTCATCTTTTCCATGACCATATCACCCTCGGTGATCTTGATCAGTTCCTCGGCCAGGGCCCGGTGCTCCTTTTCCCCGGCGACGGCGGTGGAGCAGGCAAGCATGAAACACAAAACAAAGGCAAATTTCTTCAACATGTTGTCTCCTTAAGGGAAGGGCGGGGGTCCGGTTTTTCGGGCAGGGTGGATATGTGACGCACGCGTGCCGAGGGCAGGCGGATATCGCCTGGACGGCTGCTCTCTATTCCAAGCGAAGGCGGATGACAAGTGGCGCGGGAACGGGCCTGAGCCCGTCCCCCCTAGGAAAGCAGTTCAGAGTTCGACAGTCACGAGGGAGGCCGCCTTCTTCGCCTTGTCCACGGCCTTGTCGATGCTCTCGTCCCGGGCCACGACCACGCCCATGCGGCGCTTGCCGCCGACCTCGGGCTTGCCGAAGAGGCGCAGGTCCGTGTCGGGTTCGGCCAGGGCGGCTCCAAGGTTGCCGAAGCGGACCTGACTCGATGTTCCCTCGACCAGAATGACGCTGGAGGCCGAGGGACCGTGCTGGCGTATGACGGGCACGGGCAGGCCGAGGATGGCCCGGGCGTGCAGGGCGAACTCCGAGAGGTCCTGGGAGATGAGGGTCACCAGGCCCGTGTCGTGGGGGCGCGGGGAGACCTCGCTGAAATAGACAGTGTCTCCCTTGATGAACAGCTCCACTCCGAAGATGCCGCGGCCGCCCAGGGCGCCCGTCACGGCCTCGGCCATGCGCCGGGCCTCGGCCAGGGCGGCCGGGCTCATGGGCTGGGGCTGCCAGGACTGCTGGTAGTCGCCGTCCTTCTGGTAGTGCCCGATGGGCTCGCAGAAGGTCGTGCCGCCGGCGTGGCGCACGGTCAGCAGGGTGATCTCGTAGTCGAAGTCCACGAAGCCCTCGACGATGACCTTGCCCTTGCCCGTGCGGCCCCCTTCCTGGGCGTATTTCCACGACTTCTCGGCGTCGGCCGGAGTCTTGACCACGGACTGCCCCTTGCCCGAGGAACTCATGATGGGCTTGACCACGCACGGCGTGCCCACGGCCTCCACGGCCGCCAGGTATTCCTCGTAGGTTTCGGCGAAGCGGTAGGGCGAGGTGGCCAGGCCCAGTTCCTCGGCCGCCAGGCGGCGGATGCCCTCGCGGTTCATGGTCAGCCTGGCGGCGCGGGCCGTGGGGATGACCGTGAATCCTTCGGCCTCCAGTTCCAGCAGGGTGTCCGTGGCGATGGCCTCGATCTCGGGAACGATGTAGTCCGGCCGCTCGCTCTCGATGATGCGGCGCAGGGCCTGCCCGTCGAGCATGGACACCGTGTGGGAGCGGTGGGCGACCTGCATGGCCGGTGCGTTCTCGTACCTGTCCACGGCGACGACCTCGACGCCGAGGCGCTGCAGTTCGATGACCACTTCCTTGCCCAGTTCGCCGGATCCGAGCAGGAGCACCTTGGTGGCCGTGGGGGAGAGGGGAGTTCCTATGTGCGCCATGTGTACCTCGCAGAAGATTGTTGTGTTCGGTGGCAGAAGCCCTAGCCCAAGTCGTCCCGGTTGGCCAGAGCGGGGAGGGGATAAGGCTTGACGCGTGCCCGTGCCGCGGGCCATAGATCGGAACTTTCCTGAGGATCGGAGGTTTCATGAACAAATTCGTATTGTCGGTCATCGGCAAGGACAAGCCGGGCATCCTGGCAAAAATATCGACCATTCTCTTCGCCCACGGCTGCAACATCGAGGACGTCAGCCAGACCATCCTGCAGACGGAGTTCGCGTCCATATTCATCGTGCTCAACCCCGAAGGCCATCCCCTGGACACGATCGGCGCCGCCCTGAACGGGGCCCTGGGCGACATGGAACTGAGCGCCCATCTGCGTCCCATGACTCAGGCCGCCGCGCCGGTTCCGGCCCAGAGCCAGCCCTTCGTCATCACCACCCGCGGCGTCGACAAGCCCGGCACCATCTCGGCCGTGACCACGGCCATCGCCTCCCTGGCCTGCAACGTGGTCAACTTCCGGGCCATCATCACCCAGGAGGACGGCGTGGACGAGATGATCATGATCTTCGAGGTCGACATGCCCATGGGCGTCGAGCACCGGCAACTGCGCCAGGTCATGCAGCAGGTCTGCGCCGGCTTCGGTCTGGACGTGTCGGTCCAGCACCGCGAAATTTTCGAAACGATTCACCGAGTATAGGAGGCCGGACATGCTCAACGACCGCGAGGTCCTCTCCACCCTGTCCATGATCAAGAACGAGAATCTGGACGTGCGCACCGTGACGCTTGGCATCAGCCTGCTGGAATGCGCGTCCCACGATCTCCCGCGTTTCACCGACGCCATATACAAACGCATCACCACCCTGGCCAAGGACCTTGTCGCCGTCTGCGACGAGGTCGGCGACCGCTACGGCATCCCCGTGGTCAACAAGCGCATCTCCGTCAGCCCCATCGCCGTGGCCGCCGCTCCCTTCGACAGCCGCGGCATGGTCGAGGTGGCCAAGACCCTGGACCAGGCAGCCCGGGACGTTAAGGTCGACTTCATCGGCGGCTTCGGCGCCCTGGTCGAGAAGGGCATGGCCAAGGGCGACCTGGCTCTCATCGAGGCCATCCCCGAGGCCCTGGATGTGACCGAGCGCATGTGCTCCTCCGTCAACGTGGCCTCGACTCGCGCCGGCATCAACATGGACGCCGTGGGGCTCATGGGGCGCACCATCAAGGCCACGGCCGAGCGCACCAAGGACCGCGACGGCCTGGGCTGCGCCAAGCTCGTGGTCTTCGCCAACATCCCCGAGGACGTGCCCTTCATGGCCGGGGCCTACCTGGGCGTGGGCGAGGCCGGTTCCGTCATCAACGTCGGGGTCAGCGGCCCCGGCGTGGTCAGGAAGGCCATCGACCGCGCCTTGCAGGACAACCCCGGCGCCCACCTGGGCGAGTTGGCCGACGTCATCAAGCGCACGGCCTACAAGGTCACGCGCGTGGGCGAGATCATCGGCCGCGAGGTGGCCCGCATCCTGGCCGTGGAGTTCGGCATCGTGGACCTTTCCCTGGCCCCGACGCCCAACGTCGGCGACAGCGTCGGCGAGATCTTCCAGTCCCTGGGTCTGGGCGCCATCGGCGTGCCCGGTTCCACGGCGGCCCTGGCCATGCTCAACGACGCGGTCAAGAAGGGCGGCGCCTTCGCCAGTTCCCGCGTGGGCGGCCTGAGCGGCGCATTCATCCCCGTCAGTGAGGACCTGAACATCGCCGCAGCGGCAGCCGGCGGCCAGCTCTGCCTGGAGAAGCTGGAGGCCATGACCGCGGTCTGCTCCGTGGGCCTGGACATGGTCGCCCTGCCCGGCGACACCACGGCCGAAACCATCTCCGGCATCATCGCCGACGAGATGGCCATCGGCATGATCAACAAGAAGACCACGGCCGCCCGGCTCATCCCCGTGCCCGGCAAGAAGGCCGGCGACAAGGTACATTTCGGCGGCCTGCTGGGCGAGGCCGAGATCATGCCCGTGCGCAGCAACGCCGTCTCGGGCGGGTTCGTCGGCCGCGGCGGGTCCATTCCCGCGCCGTTGCAGGCCCTCATCAACTGAGGTTGAGGCCAACCGGGTTTTGGGATAGCGGGCGGTGCATGACATCACCGCCGGAGGGAGCCATGAACACCAAGGACGTTTTCGGGAAGGACCGGATTGCCGCCGCCCTGGCCGCGGGCACCATTCTGCTCCTGTTCGTCTTCTTCTATGCCCTGCACCAGAATGTTGAAGGGCTCGGCCGCGAGATCGAGGAGCTCAAGCGCCTCAATGGCGCGGTGCTGGAACTCGACGCGCGCCATGCCGTCCTCGACGGCAAGGTTACCGAACTGGCCACCCTGCCGCGCCGCACTTCTTCGATGGCCATGGAAAACCAGGTCAGGGCAATGGCGCACGCGGCCGAGGACCTCGACCGCCGGCTCGACGGCCGCCACAGCGACAAGCTGGCGGCAATCAAGACCATGCTGCAGGAGATCGGCCAGGACCTCCGCGACTCGAAATAGCCCATGCCCGTTCCGGGCGGATTCCTCTCCTCCCCATCAGGCCCGCGATGCTCGCGGGCCGCTCAATGCGTTCAAGCGAGGCGCCGGTTTTCCGAAGCAATGTTTTCGGGATCCGGCGCTTTTTTCACGCAAGCTCTCCAGTTCAACGGCCGATGCAATGTCGGCGAAATCGTAGGTTGACTAGTCAACCAATTTGCGCTTATTATAATTTCCGATCGGTATTTACAAAACGGAAAAAATTGAATAAGGCGATGGACAGGCCTATTATCCAATAGGAATTAATCGTCCAGCTTTATGTGTCATGTCGGAGATGGATGCTTGATATGAGCATCCTGTCTTTAGTTGCGTCAAACCGGAGCACAAGGACACTGCTTTGAAAAAACGTTACGTTCCCATCACGATTGTCTGTGGCATGTTGGCGACATTGGCCGTTGGGGGTCAGTTTGCACCGTCGCCTTCGGAAGAGCTGCCTGTCCGGCTTCGTCTGGACAATAAGGGCGGTGATGTAGTTTTCACTCACTCACGCCACGTGAAATACGTAGAAGACGGTGGTGCAAACTGCGCGAAATGCCATCATGAGAGTGAGACGCCGGGTCTGACGCCGATGCCGTGCGGTTCCTGCCATGCGACCGAGTTCGACGCCAAGTTCACTTCGGATCACCAGACCCAATTGCCGGCCGAGACATGCACCCGCTGTCACCATGCCGAGATGGGCAAGCTCAAATGGAGCCACGACGACCACGTGAACCAGTACACGACCGCGTGCACCGACTGCCACCACGACACGAGCATCGAGGCCGAGCCCGGCGCATGCAACCAGTGTCACGGCGACAAGGCCGACGGCAACACTCTTGCCCTGCGCGACGCCGTGCACGCCAAGTGCGAAAGCTGTCACGCCGACATGTACGAGAAGAAGCTGGACGGATGCAGCGAGTGCCACGAACTGCTCCCCGGCAAGACCGGCACCCCGCAGCCTTCGTGCAACTCCTGTCATTACGAGACGGACGCCATCCCGTTGCCCCAGCGCATGGATGCGTTCCACGACCAGTGCATGGCCTGTCACGAAGAGGCTGGCAAAGGGCCTTTTGGCGATAAATCCTGTACCCGCTGTCACACCAGGTAAGACCATCATGATGAAATTACGCCTGAACACCTCGGTTGAAATCAAGGGCAGTCTCCAGGACGTCCCCGCACCCGCTGCGGTCCGTATTCCCATCCAGAAGAAGCACAAGCCCGTGGTCAAGAAGAAGCAGATCGTCGGGCGCGGGCAGGTCATCGCCGAGAACCCCTCCAAGGGCGCCTACAACCTCGGTTTCGTCCATGCGAGCATCGACGGCATGGTCGAGGACATCCTGCCCGACGCGATCCTCATAGGCCCCATCCCCGCACCCAAGGAAGGTGAGGAGGCAGCCGTGCCCGCGCGTCCCGGGCCCTGCGCCGAACTCGACACGCTGTCCGGCGAGGAGCTCTGCCGCAAGCTGCTGGAACTGGGCGTGGACACGAGCAGGATGCACGCCACGCACAATCTTGTCGTCAACGGACTCAACCCGGAACCCGGAGTCATCGTCAGCGAGCAGTTGCTCAGGGATGCCCAGGTCACCCTGAAGGCCGGCATCCAGATTATCGAGAAGGCCCTCAAGCCCGGCACGATCAAACTCGTGGTCGCTTCGGGCAGGCAGATAACCGTACATGGTTGCACGACGGTAAACGCCAGCGACGCCTACCCGGCCACCATCGACCCCCTCGTGGTCTATGCGGCCACCGGCGCCGAGCGGCCGGACAACGTGGACGTCATCTCCGTCGCTGAGCTCTACGCCCTGGGGCGTGTGGCCGAGACGAAGCTGCCGCTCACCGAAACGGTGGTCGCCATCGGTGAGAAGGTTTTCCGCGTGCCCGTCGGCATGCCGGTCCAGACCTTGCTGGATGCCGTCGGCGTGCCCTACGGAACGGACCTGAAGATCGCCTTGGGCGGTCCCATGCGCGGAGAGGCCATTTTCGACCTCTCCGTCGGCGTCCCGAAAGGCTGCACGGCGGTCACGCTGGTGCCGGAAGGGCTCTTTCCCATGGTTCAGCCCAATCCGTGCATCAACTGCGGAGAGTGTGTCCTTGTCTGTCCGGCCCGGATTCAGCCCGGCATGCTGTCCCGGTTCGCCGAATTCAACATGTTCGAGAACGCGCGGTCCCAACATGTGGGCGCCTGCCTGGAATGCGGCATGTGCACCTTCGTCTGCCCTGCCCAGCGTCCTGTCATGCAGTACCTGAAGCTGGCCAAGGGGCAACTGGCCGCCCAGGACGACATGGTGTCCACATGCAGATTGCAGGACTGATGCCTCCCGCATCGTTTCGACCAGTCATGAACAAGGAAGGATAAAAGCACATGGCAAGCCAGGATATTACCAAGAACATCTTTACCGTGACCTCGGCTCCGCTTTGGCACTGCGGGAAAACCCTTCAGTCGAGCATGATCCAGACGCTGCTGGCTCTGTTGCCGGTGGCAGTCATGGCCGGGTACAAATACGGCATCGCGGCCGTGTCCGTCATGGCCTTGGCAGCGCTGACGGCCGTGATTACAGAGGTTCTCGTCCAGAAACTCATGGGCCAGGAACCTTCTGCCGATGATTTCAGCGCCCTGGTCGACGGCCTCCTCTTCGCCTTTCTGCTGCCCGCCACGGCTCCCGCCTGGATGGTGGTCGTAGGCAGCGCGGCCATGATCATTCTGGGCCGCATGGTTTTCGGCGGGTACGGCGGCAGTCCCCTTTGCGCACCGGCGGTGGGCTGGGGCATCCTGGCCATCTCCTGGCCGGACTTCATGGACCTGAACGGCATGCTGCTCAACTGGGACCTCATCGAGCCCCTGAGCGAGCTCAAGTACTTCGGCCTCGACGCCATCGCGGGCGTGACCCCGGTCAGCCTGCTCCTCGGAGAGAACCTCGGCGACCTCGGCGCTTCCCAGGCAGGGCTGGTCCTCGTGGCGGGCCTCTACCTCATGGCCAGGGGGATCGTGCGGTGGTTCATCCCCGTGTCTTTTCTGGCCGGCGTGCTGGTCACCGGGCTCGTCTACAATCTGATCGACCCGCAGGTCTACGCGTCACCGGTCTTTCATCTCCTGTCGGGCAGTACGCTCCTGGCGGCCTTCTTCCTCATGCCCTATCCCTCTTCCTCCCCTGCGTGGCGTCTGCCCATGCTGCTTTTCGGGTTCTTCGGCGGTGCCATGGTCATCATTATCCGCACCTACGGCATCTACCCTGACGGCGCGTGCTTCGCTGTGCTGCTGGCCAACCTCTGCACGCCGCTCTTCGACCTCATCCAACCCAAGCCCTTCGGCGGGAGGTAGCACGGTATGATGGAAATTATACGCATGGTGGTTGTGCTTTCCGCCATCACCGGCCTTTCGGGTTTTGTCCTGTCCGGGCTCAAGGTCTGGACCAACCCCATCATCGAGGAGCAGGTGCTCATGAACGTTCAGGGTCCGGCCCTGAAGCAGCTCTTCCTGGACAGCACCAACGATCCCATCGCGGACCGCAAGACCCTCCCGAAGCCCGGCAGCGAGGGTGAAACGATCATTGTCTTTCCGGCCATGAAGGACGGCAAGCTGCAGGCCGTGGCCATGGAAGCCTCCGGCAAGGGTTACGGCGGCGACGTGAACGTGCTGGTGGGCTTCAATGTCGACAAGGACAATCTGCTCGGCATCAGCGTGACCACGCACAAGGAGACCCCGGGTCTGGGATCGCGCATCCAGGATCCTGCCTTCACGAAACAGTTCAAGGGCAAGGATCCGGCCAAGGCCGTTCTGAAGAAGGACGGCGGCGACATCGACGCGATTTCGGGTGCGACCCTCTCGTCCATCGGTTCCGCCGACGCGGTCAAGCAGGCCGCCGGTTGGTACACGGCCCTCAAGGACACGATCAAAACCACGTGGCAGTAAGACGGTCACTCTTTCGCAAGGAGCATTTCACATGGCCAGTTTGATGCAAGAATTCACCAAGGGACTCTGGAAGGAGCTTCCTCCGTTCCGCCTGGTGCTTGGTCTTTGTCCTACCCTGGCGGTCACGAACACCGCGAACAACGGTCTCGGCATGGGCGCGGCGGTCATCTTCGTGCTCGCGCTCTCCAACGTGATCATTTCCCTGGTGCGCAACATCATTCCCAAGAAAGTCCGCATCGCCTGCTTCATCGCCATCGCCGCCTCCCTGGTCGTGGCCGTGGAGATGCTCATGCAGGCCTTTGCATATCCGCTGTATGAGCAGCTGGGAATCTTCGTCCCGCTGATCGTCGTCAACTGCATCATCCTCGGCCGCGCCGAAGCCTTCGCCGCCAAGAACGGCCCCATGGCCTCTCTGGCCGACGGCCTTGGAATGGGCATAGGCTTCACCTTTTCGCTGACCTTTCTGGGCGCCATTCGCGAGAGCTTCGGCGCCGGGACGCTGTTCGGAGTTTCCCTCTTCGGCCCGGGTTACGAGCCTTTCACGTTCATGGTTCAGGCTCCCGGGGCATTCGTGTGTCTGGGTCTGATCCTCGCGGGCATGAACTACCTGAATATCTGGCAGGCCAAGCGCAAGGGCGTGGAACTCGATCCGAACTTCGACGCCGGATGTTCCGGTTGCGGAGCCTGCAAGGCCATGGACAAGCTCGCCGCCCAGAAGAAGCTGGAACGGCTCGAAACCGCTAAAGGCTAAGGGAGAGATACTGCATGGAAACCTTTCTGCTTTTCATCTCGGCCATTTTCGTCAACAACATCGTTCTGGCCCAGTATCTCGGCAACTGTCCGTACCTCGGGTGCTCGAAAGAAAAGGGAGTGGCCTTCGGCATGGGCGCAGCGGTCATTTTCGTGACCATCATGGCGACCCTGTTCACCTATCTCATCCAGGCCCATGTGTTGGTACCCTTTCATCTCGGGTACCTGCAGACCATCGTCTTCATTCTGGTCATCGCGGCCCTGGTTCAGTTCGTGGAAATGTTCCTGAAGAAAATGGTTCCGCCGCTCTACAAGTCTCTGGGCATATTCCTGCCGCTCATCACCACGAACTGCGCGGTGCTCGGCGTGGCCATTCTTGTTCAGCGCAAGGAGTATGACCTGGTGACGTCTCTCCTCTACTCGGTGGCCGCTGCGGCCGGTTTTCTTCTGGCTCTCATCCTCATGGCCGGAATCCGGGAACGCTTCGAGGTGACACGAATCCCGCGCTCCATGCGCGGCGTTCCGATCGGATTGGTCATGGCCGGGCTTATGTCTTTGGCGTTCATGGCATTCAAAGGCATGATTGCCTAACAGCGGAGAAGAATATGATCACAGCGTCAGTTGTTACCCTGTTCAGTCTGGGCTTTGTTTCCGCCGGAGTCTTGGCCATCGCGTCCAAAGTCCTTTATGTCGAGGAGGATCCGCGCATCGAGGTCGTCACGGAGGCGCTTCCCGGCGCCAACTGCGGCGGTTGCGGTTTTGCGGGCTGTGAGGCGTATGCGGCCGCGGTCATCAACGACCCCGACATGCCGCCGAACAAATGCTGCGCAGGAGGCCCCGATGTGGCCGCCCGCGTGGCCGAACTCACCGGCAAGGCCGCCGGCGACTCGGACCCCATGGTCGCCTTCCGGCGCTGCGTGAAGGTCGAGGGCAAGGTGGCCAAGAAGTTCGAGTACTTCGGGATCATGAGCTGCGCCGCGGCCAAGATGGTCCAGGACGGCCCCGACGCCTGCAAGTATTCCTGCCTCGGCTTCGGGGACTGCGTCCGCGCCTGCCCCTTCGACGCCATGTGGATCGAGGGCGACCTGGTCCATATTTCCCCCGAGAAATGCACCAGCTGCGGCTCCTGCGTGCGCACGTGCCCCAACTCCATTCTGGAACTCATCCCCAGGCGCTCCCGGGTCATGGTCTTCTGCTCGTCCCAGGACAAGGGCAAGGCCGTGAAGGACGTCTGCGAGGCCGGCTGCATCAGCTGCGGCGCGTGCATCAAGAAATGTCCGGCCCAGTGCATCAGCATGGTCGACGAGCGCATCCACATCGACCACAAGGCGTGTCTGGCGTACGGCCCCTCCTGCGAGGAGGTCTGCGTCGAGAAGTGCCCGCGCGACATCCTGCGCTGCCTGAACCCCGACATGATCTCCGCCGCCCCCGAGACGGAGCCGGCCAGGTACCCCGAAGAGTCCCACGTCGCGGACCTGCAAGCCTAACCACGCCACAGAATCGGAGCAACGAACATGAAGCATGCGACTCAGATACACGACCGCCGGGCTTTCCTGAAAACCCTGGGCGTTCTCGCGGCCGGCGCGGCATTGGCTCCCGCCATCCGGGTTCTTCCGGCCTTCGCCGCGTCAGGGGTGATCAAAACGTCCGAACAGCGGATGCTCATGGGAACCTTCGTGAGCATGACCGTGCTCGCCCCGTCGCAGGGGCTCGGCGAGGAGGCCATCGGCCGCGCCTTTGCCGAGATCGAGCGCCAGATCGGCATATTCAGCCGTTTCGATTCGTCCACGGCCCTGTCCGCCCTGAACCGCGACGGGCGTTTGAACGGCGCTCCCCGGGAACTTCTGGGCGTCGTCGCCTTCAGCGGCGAGCTGCATCGGCGTTCCTCCGGGCGGTTCGACGCGACCATCGCCCCAGTGGTCAACCTGCTGGAACGCAGCCACGGCAAGCCTGACGCCAAGGACATGAAGGAGGCGCTGGCTCTTGTGGACGGAACGCGGCTGCGCAGCAGCGGTTCGAACCTGCGCTTCGACGCCGCCGGCATGTCCGCGACCCTCGACGGCGTGGCCAAGGGCTACATCGCCGACAGCGCGGCCGAAGCCCTGACCAAGGCCGGCGTGGTCAACTTCCTGATCGACGCCGGCGGCGACATCCGGGTGGGCGGCGCGTCCGACGGCCTGGCCCGCCCCTGGCGCGTGGCCATCGAGGATCCGGACAAGCAGGGCGACTACCCTGCGGTCATCGACATGAAGGCCGGAGCCGTGGCCACGTCCGGCGGCTACGAGGTCTTCTTCGACCCGTCGAGGAAATCGCATCACCTGGTCGACCCGTCGAGCGGAGCTTCGCCGCAGTACGTGCGCAGCGTCAGCGTGAAGGCCCCGACGGTCAAGGAAGCAGACGGCCTGGCCACGGCCCTGAGCCTCATGCACCCCCGCGAGGCCCTGCGCCTCACGGAGTCCCTGCCGGGACACGACTGCCTGCTGGTCACGTCCACCGGAGCGCGCATCCCGTCTTCCACCTGGGGCTGATCCCGCATCCCGCATCTTCTCGGAAAAGCCGGTCCTGCCGGCTTTTCCGTTTTCCGGGGCCTGGCATGCCGGCACCGGACAAGTTGATCCATTTCTCCAGGCATCTTCCCTTTATTCCGACCTGTTTTCTCGTTATGCTGACATGGAGCGCTTCAAAAGGGCTCGGAAGTCCTGCGTCACATTGGCCCTCACATTCCGCGCGTGTCCCGACATGTTTCATTGTTCGGGACCTTGGAGCGACTGAAGCGCCAAGATTTGCAGCGAAACGATCATACCCGGACAGGTGGGAATATGGCTTGGAAATGGATCATGCGTGCTTCGCTCGTTCTTGTTCTTGGCGTTGCCGGTCTGGCGGGCGTTCTTTTCTTCGGGATCGACCCCCACGACTTCAAGCCGCAGATCATCTCCGCCGTGCGGGAGAACACCGGCCGCGAACTGGTTATCGATGGCGACCTCGAACTGGGCTTTTTTCCGTACCTGGCGGTATCGATAGATTCAGTGCAACTCCAAAACGGCCAGGGTTTCGAGGGTCCGTTCCTGACGTTGCGGAACGCGCGGCTCAAGGCTCGCCTGCTCCCTCTTCTTCTGTCGCGTCTTGAGGTCGTGGCCCTGGATGTCGAGGGCCTCTCCGTATTTCTTTCCCGCAACGCAGATGGTCGCGGGAACTGGATGGATCTGGCCACCCCGGAAGAGCCTGCGGGGTCGGGGCGCGGCGAACCAGTCCTGAAGCGCGACAAGCGCGTGCCGGTCCTGGCTTCCCTCATCGTGGACGGTTTGCGCATTTCCGATACGCGCGTGGTGTGGGACGACCGACTCAAGGACAATCATTTCGACGTGAGCGGCATTCATCTGGACGTGTCGGATTTCGCCTTCGGAGAGCCTTTCGACGTGGACACACGGGCCGCCGCGATCATCGGGGACATGAGCGGTGAACTGGTTTTTTCAGCCAAGGCCGTCCTTGAACTGGACCGCCTGGAGGTGGAGAAGCTGAATCTGACAGCTCGTCTCAGCGGGGACGGCCTCCCGCAGAGTCCGGAGACGATCACGCTGACGGCCGACCATTTCTCTACGGACGGGCGTCTGGACAACGGCCGGATGCAGGGGCTGGGCCTGGACGTGCGTATCGCCACCCGGGAGGCGCCGGGCACCGGGAGCGCGGGCAGCCTGGATGTGGCCCCGTTCAGTCCCAAGGACGCCTTTGCGCGTCTGCATCTCCCGTTCCCGTCTTTTCCTGATCCCAACGCCCTGGAACGGGTGGAATTCTCATGCGACTGGACCGCCGCGGACGAGCGGATCGATGTCGCGGATCTGCGCCTGTCCGTGGACGATTCGACCATGCGGGGCGGCATTTCCGTGCAGGGGCGGAAGGACCCGTTCGTTTCCCTCGACCTGAGCGTGGATACCGTGAATTTCGACCGTTATCGCATCCGTTCGGCCGACAGCGACGGTCAGTCGTCGGGAAAGGCCGATTCCGCCACCTTGCCCCTGAGGGAGTTGCGGGCCCTGAACGGCAACGCCACTTTGGCCGTCGGCGACTTGACCGCGGCCAATGTCCGCTGCACCGACGCCAGGGTTCGCGGGCATGCCGCCGGAGGTCTGCTTGTACTCGATGAAGTGGAGGCACGTGCATATGGAGGGAGTCTGAAGGCGTCGGGCGCACTGGATGTCAGAACGGAGACCCCGGCATATTCCTGGAGCCATGCCTTGTCCGGTCTCCAGATAGGGCCTTTGCTCGCCGCCCTGCATGGTCGGGAGTTCGTCAGCGGCACGGCGAGCGGCACGGCATCCGTAGAGACGAAAGGAAGCGCCGAGCAGGTGCTGCTGCGAAACCTGGGCGGACGTTACGATTTCAGGGTAGTGAACGGGTCGTTGAACGGCGTGAATATCCCCAGAAGGGTGCGTGACGGCATCCGCGCCTTGAAAGGCCAGCCGGCGGGACCCGAGGAGCCTGAGCGGACGGTGTTTTCCGTGCTTTCCGGCAGCGGGAGCATCACGCGGGGTGTTGAGACGAGCCGCGACGTGTTGCTGCTGGCGCCGCGCTTCCGCGTCACCGGCGGCGGGCAGACGGACCTGGTGCGGATGGACATGGATTATCGCCTCATGCTTCACCTCGACGGAAGCGAAGGCGCTTTTGACGAGGGCACGCTGGGGTTGCGCAGCTTTCCTGTCCGCGTCACCGGCCCCGTCCGGGAGCCCACGATCACGCCGGACACGAACGCCGTGCTGCGAGGCCTCGGCCTGTCCGGCAGCAGGGCCGTGGGTGACGCCCTCAAGGGCGTGGGCTCGGGCCTGAACAAGGGCCTTGAAGGGCTGAAGCAGCTTTTCCAGTAAACGCGTATTGAGCAAAAAAGAAAGGCCGCTCACACGGCCTTCCCATCATCCCCCCCATAAACGGGTCAAGGGGCGAGCCCCTTGCGGGGCGCGGGGCAGAGCCCCGCATCCCTCATCTCCTACTCGACATCCCACTGCGCCCCCTGGGCCGTGTCCTGGATGGTCACGCCGAGGGCGAGGAGTTCGTCGCGGATGGCGTCGGAGCGGGCGAAATCCTTGGCGGCGCGCGCTTCCTGGCGTTCGGCGATGCGCGCTTCGATGAGGGCGGTGTCGATCTGCCTGCGCCGGACGCGGCTGGCCTTGAGCTGGGCCAGGAAGTCGGCGCTTGGCGTGAGGAAGAGGCCGAGGACTTCGCCCCAGCGTTCGAAGAGTTTGAGAGCGTGGCGCACGAGGTCGCGGCCCTGTTCGGACTTCTTGAGAGCCTTGTCCTCGAGGATGCGGTTGACGGTCTTCATGAGCACGAAGACGTGCCCCAGGGCGGCGGCGGTGTTCATGTCGTCGGCCATGGACTCGTCCCACTTGGCTTCGAGTGCCGTGGATTCGACGACGATCTCGGCCGGCAGGGGGGTGGCGGTCCACTTGGTCCCGGCCACGTGTGCTTCGGCGGCGGCCTTGGTCAGGTAGATGCGCTTGAGGGCGCGTTCGGACTCTTCGAGGGCGTCGGCGGTGTAGTCCAGGGGGCTGCGGTAGTGCTTGGTGATGAGGAAGAAGCGCAGCACCTCGGGCAGGTAGTTGGCGAGGATGTCGCGGATTGTAACGAAATTGTTCAGGGATTTCGACATCTTTTCCGAGTTGATCTGCACGAACCCGTTGTGCACCCAGTAGCGCACGAACTGCTTGTCCGTGGCGGCTTCGGTCTGGGCGCGCTCGTTCTCGTGGTGGGGGAAGGCCAGGTCCTGGCCGCCGCCGTGGATGTCGAAGGGCAGGGGCAGGTAGCGTTCGCTCATGGCCGAGCATTCGATGTGCCAGCCGGGGCGGCCGGGACCCCAGGGGCTGGGCCAGGAGGGTTCGCCGGGCTTGGCGCCCTTCCACAGGGCGAAGTCGAGGGGGTCCTCCTTCTGTTCGCCGGGTTCGATGCGCGCGCCGGACTGGAGGTCCTCGATGTTGCGTCCCGAGAGCTTGCCGTAGCTCCGGTAGGAGCGGACGCGGAAATAGACGTCGCCGTCGGCGGTGGAGTAGGCGTGGCCCTTGGCGATGAGGTTCTCGCAGAGCTTGATCATCTCGGCGATGTGCTCGGTGGCCTTGGGCTCGATGTCGGCGCGCAGGATGCCGAGGCGGTCCATGTCCTCGTAGAAGGCGTCGATGTAGGTGCGGGCGATGGTCTCGAAGTCGGAGCCTTCGCGGTTGGCGCGGCCTATGATCTTGTCGTCGATGTCGGTGAAGTTGCGCACGAAGGTCACGTCGAGGCCGATGTAGCGCAGGTAGCGGACCAGGACGTCGAAGACCACGGCCGAGCGGGCGTGGCCGATGTGGCAGAAGTCGTAGGCCGTGATGCCGCAGACGTACATGGAGACGCGGCCGGGCTTGAGGGGGACGAATTCTTCCTTTTTCCTGGTGAGGCTGTTGTAGATCTGCATGCTCATTCCTTGTTGGTTCTTGGGCGAAACATGTTCAGGGCCGCATGGACGCGTTCCCGGATTCTGTCAACGGTCAGGAGGGTCAGCAGGGCCGAGAGTTCCGGGCCGGAGTCGGAGCCGGTCAGGGCCAGGCGGATGGGGTGGTACAGGGCGCGGCCCTTGACGTCGGCCCGGGCGGCGGTTCGCTTGAGAAGTTCCGAGGCTTCGCTTGCGGTCAGGCGCGTCTGCGGGTCCGATGCCGGCAGGGCGTCGAGGAGCGCGTCGAGGACGGCCGTGCCGCCGGCCAGTTCCGAAAGGGTCGAAGCGCCGTAGCGGATTTCGTCGGCGGTGAAGTGGGGCAGCAGGGCGCGCAGGTCGCCCACGGTGGCGGCGTTGTCGCGCAGGCCGAGGACGAGGTCGCGGCGCAGTCCGTCGGGCAGCGTGTGCCACGGGTCGTCCGCGGGGAGTGCGTCGTCCAGGGCGCGGACGTGGCTTTCGGGATCGGCGGCACGGAAGTAGCGGGCGCTCAAGGCCCGCAGTTCGTCGAGGTTCATGACGGCGTTGCCGCGGCCCAGGGCGAAGGGGTTGAAGGCCCGGGCCATGTCGTCCAGGGACTCGAAAAGCTTTTTGGTCGGCAGGGCCCCGGACAGGGAGGCGAGGTAGTGGACCACGGCCATGGGTTCGAGGCCGGCGCGAATGCAGTCGGGGATGCCCAGGGCGCCGCTGCGCTTGGAGAGCTTCCTGCCTTCGGTGTCCACCAGCAGGCCGTGGTGGGCGAAGCTCGGCGGCGTGCCCCCCAGGGCCTGGTAGAGCAGGATCTGGCGGGCGGTGTTGGTCAGGTGGTCCTCGCCGCGCAGGACCAGGGTCACGGCCATGTCGATGTCGTCGACGACCACGGCCAGGTTGTAGCTGGGCCAGCCGTCCTGGCGCAGGAGCACGAAATCGCCGAAGGCGCCCGCCGGGACGCGAATATCGCCCTTGATGAGATCCGTGAAGGCGATGTCGGCCTGGTCCGGAAGGCGGAAGCGCATGACGTGGGACTCGCCCTTCGCGACGCGTTCGGCGCGTTCGGAGGGCGCCAGGGCGGCGCAGCGTCCGCTGTAGCGCGGGGGGAGACCCTTGGCCGCGGCTTCGGCGCGTTCGCGTTCGAGGTCGGCCTCGGCGCAGAAGCAGGGGTAGGCGCGGCCGTCGTCGGCCAGCCTGGCCACTGCCGCATGGTAGTGGTCCAGGCGCAGGCTCTGGTGCCGCACGGGCCGGTCCGGAGCCAGGCCCAACCAGGCCAGGGACCACAGGATGGCCGCCTCGTGGGCGAAGGTGGAGCGCTCGCGGTCCGTGTCCTCCAGGCGCAGGAGGAAAGTACCGCCGCTCTGGCGGGCCAGGAGGAAGTTGAGCACCGCGGTGCGCGCGTTGCCCAGGTGCGGCACGCCCGTGGGGCTGGGCGCGAAGCGGGTGACCCAGGGGCCGCCTGTCTTGAAATTGGTCATGCCGGGGTCCTTGCGGCCGTGACCACGGCCACGGCCTTGATGCCTTCCTTGCGGCCCGTGAAGCCCAGGTGCTCCTCGGTGGTGGCCTTGACGTTGACCTGGTGGTCGGCGAGCTCCATGAGCCGGGCCACGTTGGCGCGGATGCCCTCTTTGTGGGGGGACAGGCGCGGCGTCTGGGCGATGACGGTCAGGTCCACGTGGGTCACGGTCAGGCCCATGCGGCGGGCTTTGTCCATGACCTCCGACAGGAGGACGGCCGAGGAGATGTTGTCGAACTTCTCGTCGCTGTCCGGAAAATGTTCGCCGATGTCGCCCAGGCCCAGGCACCCGAGGATGGCGTCGCACAGGGCGTGGAGGAGCACGTCGCCGTCGGAGTGGGCCTTGACCAGGGGCGCGCCGGCGATGGGCATGCCGCCCAGGACCATGGGCCGGGTGCCGCCGTAGGCGTGGACGTCGTAGCCGAAGCCGGTGCAGGGCACGGGGGCCGGGGCGGGGGAAGCGAGCACGCGCAGGTCCTCCGGGTTGGTGATCTTGAGGTTGGCGGTCTCGCCCGGGACGACGCGGACCGTGCCGCCGGCCAGTTCGACCATGCTGGCGTCGTCCGTGACCTCCCAGCTTTCGGCCAGGGCCTGCTCGTGGACCCGGCGCAGCAGGGCGGCGGGGAAGAGCTGCGGGGTCTGCACGGCGCGCAGGCTGTCGCGGCGCAGGGTGGAAACGACCGTGTCGGCCTCGACGTGCTTGACGGTGTCCGTGACGGGCAGGCCGGGGATGACGCCGTCGATGCCGTCGGTCAGTCCTGCGAGAAGAGCCTGCACGAGGGTAGGGCTGAAGAACGGCCGGGCGCTGTCGTGGACCAGGACCCGTCTGCAGTCTTTGGGCAGGGCGGCCAGGCCCAGGCGCACGGAGTCCTGGCGCCGCTCGCCGCCGGCCACGGCCAGCACGGGGACGCCGACGGGACCGGTTTCCTTGAGGAACTCCAGCTCGCGGGCGCGCTCGTCCAGTTCCGGCGCGGGAAAGACGACGACCACGCCCGCCAGTCCGGGGACGGCGGCCATGGTCGTGACGCTGCGCCAGTAGAGGGGGCGACCCTCGTGGGGCAGGAACTGCTTGCGCGCGCCGCCCGTTTCGCGGGCCAGGCGCGAGCCCTGGCCCGCGGCCAGGATGATGGTCCAGAGTGGATTCGTCATGATCGAAATTACGGAGCCGGACGATAAGCCGGATTCTGTTCCCGTTGCCGGGCGGCTGTCATTCCTCTAGGGCGGCGGTTGCCCGCCGTCTCCAGCAACCTACCCGAAGGATATCGACCGGGCCGGTCACCTTCCTATTTGGTCTTGCACCGGATGGGGTTTACCTAGCTTGCCGCGTCACCGCGACAACTGGTGGGCTCTTACCCCGCCTTTTCACCCTTACCCCGGCCTCGCGGCCGGGGCGGTCTGTTTCTGTGGCACTGTCCCGGGGTCACCCCCGCTGGACGTTATCCAGCATCCTGCCCTGTGGTGTCCGGACTTTCCTCCCCCGGCCTTGCGGCCGGCAGCGACAGCCTGTCCGGCTCCGTAAAAATCACTCGTTGCCCGAGAAGTGGCGCTCCCAGAAGATGATGCGCAGGCAGTTGGGGCAGCTCAGGATCTGCTCGCCCTTCTGCAGGTCGATGAAGGTCTGGGGCGGGATGACGACATGGCAGCCCTTGCACACGCCCTCGCTGACGGGAACGATGACGGGGTTGGGGATGCGGTCGCGGATGAAGTTGTAGCGGGTCAGGATGGGCGCGGGCACGGCCTCGGAGGCCTTCTTCTTGTCCTTGTCCAGTTCGGCCAGGCGGGTGCGCTTCTCGGCCAGTTCCTGGTCCAGATTGGCCTGCTGGGAGGAGATGGTCTCGGACAGGGCGTCGATGTCCTTCTGCAGGGCCTCCTTGCGGCCTTCGAGGTCCGAAAGGTCGGCCAGGAGGTTGGAACGCTCCTCCTCGCGCATGCGGTTCATCTTCTCCATGGTGTCCATCTCGCGCATCATGGCGTGATATTCCTTGGTGTTCTCGACCATCATGAGCTTGTTCTTGCTCTTCTTGACCTTCTGGGCGTCGTTCTCGATCTCGCCCTCGATGCGGCCCTTCTGCTCCATGAGGACGTCGATCTTCTCCTGGATCACGGCCTGCTGCTGCTCCAGGTACTGCCTCTTTTCCTGCAGGCTCTGCAGCTGCTTGGGCGCCTCTTCGAGAATGCGCTCCAGGGTGATCATCTCCGAGTCGACCTTCTGCAGCACGACGAGCTGTTCGATCTGTTGGATATAAATGCTCAAGGTTACTCCTCCTCAAAAAACGTATCGTGAATCCGGGCTGTCCCCGGGGAGACTTCAGGCAAAGGGGTCGCGGCCCGGAAGAAAGACGACCCGCACACCCGTGGCGTCGAGCTCGTGGGCCAGGCTTTCGCTCCAGATGCGCATCATGGTTTCCTCAAGGCAAAAATGGCCGACGTCGAGGGTCAGACCCAGGTCCTGGACGGCCTGGGCCTGGTGGTACTTCACGTCGCCCGTGAGGTAGACGTCGGCGCCGCGGGCAAAGGCCGCCGGGGCCAGATCCGCGCCGGAGCCGGGGCAGTAGGCCACGGTGGTCACGGAGTCCCGGGCGAAGCCGACGCTGCGCGGCGTGGCCCGCAACACCTCGCGCAGGCGGGCCGAAAAATCGAGCCAGGTCAGGGCCTGGGACAGGGTGCCGATGCAGCCGAACCCGAACTCGCGGGCCGGGGAGGTCAGAGAGATCTCCTGGCATGGGCCCAGACCGGCGACCCTGGCGCGGAAGCTCGCGGCGTCCTCGGGCCACAGCACGCATTCCGAAGCTTGCGCGTCGCGATGCGTGCAGGCGTCCTCGAAGCCCTGCAGGGCTTCGGCGTCCAGATGGGCCGGCACGCGGAAGAGCGTCGGCGTCTCGCGGCGCGTGACCTCCAGGACGCGCATGTCGCGCAGCCCGAGGGCCCGTCCGAGCCAGTTGACGGGGCCGTCCGGGTTGGCGTCCAGGGACGTGTGCGCGCTGTAGAGCCACATGGAGGAGCCAAGCGTCAGCCGCAGTACCTCGTGGTACTCGTCCAGGCGGCTCGGCAGCCGGGGCGAGAGGGCCAGGGGGTGGTGGCAGAGCACGAAGTCGGCCTGCAGGTCCACCGCCCGGCGCAGGGTGTCCACCGTGGGGTCCAGGGCCACGCACATGGTCCGGACCTCGGCCGCGGCAGATGCGATCTGCACCCCGCTCTTGTCCCAGGACGCGGCCAGATGCGGGGGCGCCGTGGATTCGATGCGGGCGATGAGGTCTTTGGGATGCATGGGGCTCCGTGAGCGAACGCGGCGCTCTTCGTCAGATGACAAGCAAAGCAGGAAATCTAGTAACCCGCCCCCGTGATGTCAATGCAGGGCGGCACCAAAAAAGGCTCTGGCCGAGGATGGCCAAAGCCTTGGGTCGACAGGGACTGCCTGTCCGGAAGGCGTGCGTGAAAGAGGGCGGCTTCCGTCTTTCGCGGACTTGTTCCGGGCGATCTTCCCGGAGGTTCATGGCTCCGGAACACGGACGTTGAACACAGGGCGTTGCGGAAGTCAACCCGCCAGATGGGCCGCATGGTTCCGAATTCGCCGCATGTGTTTGTTTCCGGTGACCCACCCGGCCTCAGGCCGGCCACATCAGGGGCAGCAGCCAGACCGACACGATGAGCGAGATGATGGTCAGCGGCACCCCGACCTTGACGTAGTCGGTGAATCTGTATCCGCCCGGTCCCATGACCAGCAGGTGGGCCGGGTGGGACAGGGGGCTGGCGAAGCTCGACGAGGCGGCGATGGCCACGGTCATCATCAGGAGCTGCGGCGAGATGCCGAGGCTTCCCGCTGCGCCCAGAGCCACCGGGGCCATGAGCACCACCAGCGCCGCCGTGGGGATGACCTGGGTGCCCAGCACCGTCACCCCGAAGAGCGCGGCCACCACCCAGCGCGGGCCCATGTCCCCGACCAGGGCGATGAGGGCCTCGGCCCCCATCTGCGCAGCCCCGGTGTTCTGGATGGCCACCCCCAGGGGCAGCATGCTGGCGATGAGGAAGACGACCTTCCATTCGATGGCCTGGTAGGCCTCCTCCATTTTCAGGCAGCCGGTGACGACCATGACCGCCACCCCGGCCAGGGCGGCGATGGCGATGGGCGCCAGGCCCAGGATGGCGCTGCCCAGCACGGCGATCATGACGGCCGCGGCCAGGGGCGCCTTGTTCAGGCGCGGGGCCTGGGCCGCGGCCTGGTCCAGGACCAGGAAGTCGTCGTCGCGGGCCACGGCCTCCAGGCTCTGGCGCGGCCCGTAGACCAGCAGGGCGTCGCCGAACTGCAGGGGCATGTCCTGCAGGCCGGCGCGGGCGGGCCGCCCCTTGCGCAGGACGGCCAGGACGCTCAGTCCGTAGTGGTCCCGGAAGAGCAGTTCGTTCAGGGTCTTCCCGGCCAGTGTCGTCCGGGGCGAGAGCAGCACCTCGGCCATGCCGATCTGCTGCGATTCCAGCTCGGCGGCCAGCCGCGACGACTGCTCGGAAATCTCCAGGTCCTGCAGCCCCTCGAACACGTCGATGTCCCGCTTCAGCCCCTGGACCAC
>Ga0209066_10000683_pt1 | contig 48615 bp, 70 predicted proteins | sample All_14_2_FD_187198 | JGI IMG/M metagenome (GOLD analysis project Ga0209066, IMG submission 187198) | Freshwater microbial communities in response to fracking from Pennsylvania, USA - Allegheny Zone_MetaG_DW_15 (SPAdes) (version 2) ... | reverse complement strand
GTGTTGGGGTGGGGCGGTCAACAGTTGACGCCGTCGCCATCGGCCGGTGAAGCGAAACCCCCCTGAACTCTACAAGGGCTTGTGCTGAGTAAGCGACTGCCGCGTGTACCGGGTCAAGTGTTAGGTGGGGGAGTTGGCCTACTGCGACCCCAGAGTACCCTACTGAAGTTGTAGCTTGGATCGTAGACAGACTCACGAAGTCAAAACCAGACTGGGCTGAAGCGTGGGTGGCCGACCCCGCCCAACCTCCAACCTCAACCAGGTCAATGGCTGCTAAGGCTCCTGTCGCCTGCGCATTTGTAGATACGGTTGTGCCCGATGCGGCCCCAGGTACAGGTTGTAGTGCGACTGAGTCCAACCCTCCAGATGCGCTCCCAGACGCTACTTCACCAACGTTGAGCGTGATGGTCTGAGGTGTGCCAACATCGGTCCCGCCAACAGCCAGTTGAGCTGAAAACGTTGTACTCGCTCCGTCGTATTCAAACGACGAATCTGGGTACATCAACAACGTACCAGATGGGGCGTCGGATGTGATCCTCACCCATATCTCAGAGGCTGCGTCACCAGGCAGAGTGACCCAACGCGACCCAACGGAGGCCCCGTGATCCCCCTCATCCGGAAGGTCAGCGCCCAGTATGCCCCACCCCCCAAACCCAACTACCATAGGGCAATTGGGCAGGATCTGTGCAGAAGTCACTCGCATGCGCGTCATGCTGCAATTACCTCGTCACTGAGCCCGGTCCAACCTGATGCTGTTTTGACCGCAAGGTGGTATGTAGTGCCGGCCGTGAGCGCAGCATTGCTGATAGTGATCACGCCGGCATTGCATGCGACACCTGAGACCGTTAGCACTGATGCAAGGGTGTCTGCGCGCAATACGGTGGCCAATAGTCCGGTCTCGTTTAGCACGCTCGCTGAACTGTACTTGATAGGATAGAGCGCCGATCCTACCGTGATCGTTGCAGTGGCCACGGACGCAAGTGTCACGCTGCCGCTTATCGCAGGTGTAGAGCGGTTACCTGCCGCGTCGTAGGCCCTGACATACACGGTCTCGGTTGTGCCAGCCGTGCGCCCAGTGATCGCAGCGGACAAACTGTTGCCGGCGTTCGTCCATGCGCCTGCGGTGCCGCCGATCTGATACTCGTAACCAGTCACAGCGACGTTGTCAGACCCGGCAGGCCAGGATGCTGTGTAGCTGGTCTGGGTGATGGAAGCAAACGTTACTGACCCAGTCAGTGTAGGTGGCGTGGTATCTGTGGCTGCGGGCGTAGTAAAGGCACTCACGGTAGACCATGACCCGGGGCCGTTTGCGTTTACAGCTCTGACCTCCAAGTTATAGCTGGTCGAGGCTGTCAATCCGCTGATCGTTGCCGGGGAAGCTCCCAGCGCAGCAGCGGCCCCACCATTCAAACGGTACTCGAACCCGGTCTGGTCTGACTCGCTGTAGCTGTACGTTACAACAGCAGAGGCAGACGACGGAGTGACGCCGGAGATGGTTACCGTACCCTGTGGGGCGGCCCCCGGAGCCGGGTGCGTACTTGCCTGAGCGGTGTTCGTTGCGGTTAGAACTCGACCATTTTTACCGGTCTGCGTAGCAGCTTGTGTGGAGAGAGACCAATAATCCACGACATTTGCAGACTTGATCGTACTCGGGTCTTGAGCAGAGAGAATCGCAGCATAATCTTCTGGGGTAAGAGCAGTGTTCCAAACACAAGCGTTTGCCACCTCACCATTGAAAAACCCGTCCCCAGTTCTTGCGCGAATACCGATAGTCAGACGGTTAAAATCCGTCCAGGTAATACCCACGTCAGTTGTACTGGTGAACGACTTACCATCATAGTAGATAGTCCTGGACGTAGTGCTGGTATACACGGCAAGAACAGGCTTCCACTCACCTGCAACCATAGGTGATACGGAACAGGTCCAATCCGTGACGTCTGATGACGATCTGGCGTGAGCCATCACTGGGTCACCAGCGTCATTACCAGCGAACTGAATACCTAGTTCTCCACCACCACTAACACCCCAGCCAATAGGCCAGCCATTAGAAGTGAGCGCACCCGCAGCAGGTTTCACCCAGATCAGGAAAGAATAGGGTAGCGTCTGACCAAACAGATTGCCGGACCACTCCAGCTTTGAACTGGTGCCGTTAAGAATCAGTGCCATTAGTTTCTCCCGAGGTGCATGACCGACTGCCAATCGCTGTTATTCGTTCGGTTCAACTGGTGGACAATCCACCGTGGACCATTACCATCAATCCGCATGATTTGCTGAGTGGCATTACCTGTTGTGAAATTCGTCAACTGTTCTGCTGACCATTCAGAGCCATTGAATGTGTATCTGAAAACCTGACCACGACCAGACACAGGGCGAATCAGATAGCATGTGTTCGAGTCCCCAAATGCTGGAACAGGTGATGAGGGGTTATATGATCCAGACGATTCAGAAGGCAATGCGGAAACAGTCCAAGTGCTTCCGGAATATTCGCAGCGGTAATAGGTGCTATTGGGGTCTGTCCCCTCAATGAAAATCACTGGTCGCCCATCTTGTGTAACGGTAGGTGACGGATTGAATCCAGCATTTCGAGTGTATGTCGACGCATTGAAATAGATTTCAGCAGCAGATTCCAAAATGGGCAGCGAGTATGCGGACCCATTTGCACGTTTCCATTGACCTGTAGAGCCATCGAATCGAGCGAAATAGCCAGAGCTTGTGCCGGCTGAATCCGCATACGCATTGTTACCTGCAATGGCAATCAGAACGTCATTACCATGAACACCAACACCCCAATATGGAATGCGACCATTGACGGACTGCCATAGGACTGTCGGGGCACTCCACGTAACACCCTCATCAGTTGATGTTCGGTAATAGATGTCTCTACCATTGGCATTGACGCAGTAGAAAATCCATAGGGTTCCATTTGATGTGCGATACAGCGAGGGGTAAGAGGCGCTGTTACCTGTCCAGAAAATTTGAGATTCAGCACCGAAATCCAATTGATATGGAGTAGCTGAAACTCTCTTGTAAGTATTGGCAGACTGATGGTAACAATAGACTGCCATGATCCGGCCGTCATTAAGCGTGATCAAGCCAGCGTTATTGTGTACATCCACGCTGCCCCAATCTTTCAACGTCACATGCTCAACAGCGGAGGCTGTAATCTTACTTACCTTGACCGTACCGTCTCGGTTCGCAGAAGACGTAAATACTGCTCTTGCTGCCTGGGAGTAGAGGGACGCCGTCAAAGAGCCAGCAGAAACGGCATCCGCCCTAATCTGTTGAGGCCCAGGGAAGCGCCACCGACCCACCACAAGTGGTGAGACGGCGGTTTGGTACGAAAGCGGAACCGGATTAGCCACGATCAACCCCAACCAACACACGAGCACGCTCCAGATCAGCCAGGTATGCAGTTCGGCAGTGATCCGGCTCTAACCAGGCCAGCAGGCGGTTGATGATACGTTCCGTGCGTTGCCAGCCCTCACGGTGAGCGCGACCCGAGATTGATTCATTCGCGTCGCCATTGAGCAGCAGGACATTCCCGAACTGGGACAACGCATCACCAACACGAATCAGGTAAGAAGGGCGGCTCATGGTTCGCTCTCAAGCGTTGATGTACAGTGGGTTGGTAAAGGAGATGGAGAAGTCTCCGTTCGAACTGGCCACCACCCCACCAAAATCCACCATCGCAACCAGGGTATCGTTTGCCGCAGTTCCGGTGCTCTTGTAGATCGAAGCAGCCGCGGCACTGATGGTACTGTTCTGCGCCACAGGGTTAACCGTACTGAATGTCACCGACACCCGGTTGTTGACCGTGTCCTTCGCCGACACCGATGCCGTACAGGCAAAACCTCCAGCCGTGTACCCGTTTCCAGCCGTCACTTCGTTTGTCACCGAGGCTCGGTTATCCCAAGCATCGAGGTTTGCTTCCGTGGGTACTGAAGTGTGGAGCAGCACCTTGAACGTATCGGTACTGAAGTTGATCTGCCCGAGGGCCAACGCCCGAGGGAGGTTCGTGTAATTCTGGGAAGCCATGATGCTGTCCTCGCAATGTCTTGGGTGTGTACCGTTGATAAACGAAGTTTATCATAGAATCAAAAAATTTTATTCTTCTTCGTACCGCTCTAGGACTGTCCGACAGAACCCAGACCGGACGACATCCTGCTTTGAGAACCGGACGACGCCAACACCCTCCACGCCTTCAAGTCGTGTCACGGCGTCTTCCAACCCGTTCGCCTGTCTGAGGTCTGTCTGTCCCGGGTCTCCGTCGAGCACAATTTTGGTGTTCTCCCCAACTCGGGTCAGCGCCATCTTAGTTTGGGACACCGTCGCATTTTGGCATTCTGTGATCACGATGAAAGCGTCCTTGAACGACGAGCCGCGCATGTAGGCCAACGGAGAGATCCGGATTCTGTCCGTCTTCAGGAGGTACTGCACGAACGACTTCCCGAGCCGCTCCTCCAGGATGTCCATCATCGGGAAGACCCAGGGCGCCAGCTTCATGTCCAGGTCACCGGGCAGGGCGCCAACATCCTCCCCGTCCGCGCTTACCATCGGGCGGGCAAGCACGATCCGTTCAATCTCTTTCCTTTGCAGCAGGTCTGCCGCATAACTCAACGTCACGTAGGTCTTCCCGACCCCCGCAGACCCTGCACACACAGTCAACGTATTGGACCGCAGGCTCGAAAGAAGACGCCGCTGCGCGGGTGTTTTCGCGGTCAGCGGCGTCGGTTTAGGTCTCATCGTCGGAAGATCCAACGTCAGGATTTCGGCTTGAGTTGTGACTTTTCTTCTTGTCTTGGCCATGTCAGTGTCCCGGGTAGTTCGGTGACACTGAATTTACCACAACTCATGTTCTAGCCTTCACCTTGATCGTCGTCATGGCTGGGAGTTTGACCTGGGAGCCTCGACCAACACCAAGCACCATTGATGCAATGTACATATAAAGTGTTGCGTGGTGGAAGTGGTCCTCAGCCTGCTCCGACTTCATCCACCTGTAGACGATCTCCTGAGCTTGATTGTCCCAGTCCTTGACCCTGCGCATGTCCGTGAGGTGGCGCTTCCAGGTGTCATCGAGTAGGCAACTGCGCTTGCTCAGATTGCCCATCCGGATGAAGTCCATGAGGGAGTCCAACGCACGGTCCCGGTTGATGTTGATCTGCCGGAGGTCTTGCTCGCCTTCGTCCCGGTCCTCTTCACGGTCCACGACGTTGAACAACGCCAAGCCTTTCTGACGTGTGTAGACTGAGCCGTAGAGCCGGCTGTCCGTCTGCTGAAGGTTCAGTACCGTTTCTGTGTAGGGCTGTGAGTCCATGATCGTGATGCGGGGTCGCCAGATCATGCGCAACTCTTCATACCGCTTGCGCACCTGCGCCACGGGAACCTGCTCAACCAGCACAATCCGCAAGGTGGAGTCCGAACGTACCTTCCCGATGACGAAGTGGCACGTCATCCCCATGTCGACGCCCATCACGTAGCTGCCACCAACCTCCTCAAGCTCTGCATTGATGCAGAGCCCCAGCTCTTCCTCCGTCAGGGTGGCGTCCTGGTCCAGCGTCGGCAGACCCAATCCGAAGTTGATGAAGTCGACATACCGCTTGTACTGCGTCGACGCCTCAATCAGAAACCCAGGTGTGATGATGTTAGGCGCATCGAAAGGAGAAACCTGAAAACCCGAGGCGACGAAGTTATCGTCAGGGTTTTCGCACACCCACTCCCTGTGTTGAGGTTGTAGGGAAGGTTGCTTGCCACACTTAGGGCATTCAACAAAAGCGTCAACATATTCGATTGTGTGTAGGTTAGCCTTGGTTATGTCCCGCAGGTTGCCCTTGAAGCCTGGGACACGTACATGGGTGAAATAGTCGGGCTGGAACCAGTGGTTGCAGTGGTTGCACTTGATCAGGTTGTACTTTCTACGTGACCGCTGAAACTCATAGTCGATACCTCGATCAGGCAGTGTCGGCGTAGACAACTTGGTCTTGCGTTTGTATTTGGAGTGGGTCAGGCGCGACTGGTATTGCGAAAGCACCTCCGGGTCGCTGAAGTCCACCTCGTCGTGGATGAGGTGGTCACACGGCACCGAAATAGGTGCGTTTGAGCTTTGAGCCCCGCGCAGGTAGAGGAAGCTGTCCCCGATCTTCTTGACCTCGGTGTTATCCAACTCCCCCTGGAGCATATCCTTCAGGTAGGGGGACCCGGCGATGACCGGGTCTATCCGGGTCTTCATGAAGGTCGAGGCGAAGCCGGCAGTCGGCAAGGTGTAGGCCACTGTGTAGCCTCGGGTCACCGCGCACAGGGCGAGCGCCATTCGGGCACTCGTCTCAGAGAGCCCGACCTGGGAGCACTTTCGGACCACAATTTCCCGACTGCCGTCTGACAAAACGGCATGCTGGTACTCGTGATCCGTAAATGAATAAAGCTCACCATTAATATAAGTATTAGTCGTGATCCACTTAGGAATATCCGACATGGTGAGCTTATTGAGCGTAGAAGCTTTAAGACGCTCAACGTGATTCTTGAATAGCCTTGTACTTGTTATTGATTGCGGCTGCATAGCGGTTCTTATTCTTCTTCTTGTGATTCATACCACTCAAAGAATTCGACCAAGTATTCTTCCGGCACCTTATCCAGTGCCCGAATCAACCTTGATTCAATTTCCTTGAACCGCTCAGACGTGTGAAACTTTGTCTGCATTGTCACCAATTGCTGCAAGGTGGAGGCAACCGCGTTGCTAACTTGCGCCAACTGATTTGCCGGCGTCCCCAGGTCCGTCAAAACCCGCTCCTGTAGCGCCTGGACCCGGTGGTATTGAAGCACCAGCTCCTTCTCCAGGTCCATCTGCTGAAGTGACGTCGAGGGGAGGCGGATGTCGATCTCCGCCCGCAAGGCGAGCAACTCCTTTGTATCCAGGTCATCAATAGGCACCGGGCCTTGCCCAGCCCGCCTGAACTCCTCGCCCGCCTGGATGCGGGCGAGTTTCTCTTCGTTGATCATTCTTCTTGCTCCTCTCTGGGTTTGGGAGGTTCGTTGGCCTCGTCGACCTTCCTCTGGAAGGCGAGGACAATCTCAGCGACAGCTGTTCTGTGGTGGATTGACAACCCGAGCGGGTTCATCTCCATCCTATCCAGTTCAGCCTTGAAGAGCCCCTCCAGAACCGAAGGTTCGCCACCTCGGGCCACCGCCAACTCCTCCAGACTCAGCTCCTCAGCCAACCAACAGGCCAGCAACCTGCGCATCGGTGCCTCACGCCAGCTTTTCGGCGGATTCGGCCAAGCCTGCTTCCTGCTGAGCACGATTCCTCGATCCTGCGCCCACTTTCTCCAGCGCACGGTCTCCCGAACATGCTTTTTCTCAGTCTCCCAAGCCAAGGCCAGACGGAAACTGGGGCTCCAGTGGCTGATTTCATTCAAGCTCAGGCCGTCCAGGAGGGGTTCGATGTGCCGATGCAGGGTTCTCAGAGGGATGCCACTGTCCAGGGAGGCCTTTCTGGCTGTTTTCCGACCTGCGATCACGTCCAGGCAGTGTTTGACGGCGATTTTCGCGGTCCTTTTTGTCGGCCCCAGTGGTTTTGGGTCGGCTTTTCTTCTTCCGGGGGCGATTCCATAGCGCACTCTGAGGTTGTTGATCGCGCTCTTGGTGATCTGGAGCCGATCAGACGCCTCCTGGACAGAGATTTTCCTGTCCCTCAAGTCCTTCAAGGTCTGGCAGAGCAGGGGTAGCCGCTGACCCCACCGCTCCAACACATTACGGATCGACCTGGGCGACAGGTTTGACGTGTAGGGCCGACCCTCATACGCCGCCAACAAGGTGTCGATGTCGTTTTCTGTCTTCTGCACGATCTGGGGCGGTTTCGTCGCCCGTTTTGCGAACTCCAGCAGCTCTGGGATCTCGACATCGAGGGCGTTGGCGACCGCAATCACCCGCTTTGGTGGGATTGCGTTCAACTCCATCCAGTTGCGCACGGTCGTGGCGCTGACGCCGACCTCGCGGGCGACTTTGGAGATGTTCGGGATTAGGTCTTTCAGGCTTCGTTCCATGATGCGCCCCTTCTAGCAGAAGAAGAATAAGTTGTCAATTTTGGTATATGCCCCAAATTACTGTTCTTTTTCTTGGAAGGGCTGACACTTGTGGATTGTACGTATATACAAGTACCTCTTTTGATGTATGACGAATTGGTTAAACAGATGTCCTATGGTCTTGTTCTTTCTTCAGCTATGGACATTTAAAGTCTGAAATACTCCTCATCGGTCACAAGCAAGGCGGTCACTGGAGTTCAGGATTGATGCGTTACGGATAGTTAGGTCTGGGAGGTAAAAGGCTACGATGAAGGCCTTGTACCCGGAGTAACCCCCTGATGCGTTGGTGGCGTTTATCCCGCCCCTGACGAACAAGAGGGTTTCATCCTCGTTCCTGCCCACGGATACGCAGCGGAATTTGGCGCTGTCGGGGTCTCTGAGGTCCTCTGTGATGGCGTAGTAAGCCTTGTCCAGTGCTTTGGAGACGGTCGTGTTATCGATACCAACAGTCACTCTGTCTGGTTTTGGGAGCTGGGCGCTTGTAGGTAGGCTCAGCAACAACATTAGTAATAGGAGGTTCGTAGTGCGCTTCACTGGTTTTCTCCTTGGTTGGCTTGCCAGGTGTTTTCGATGAGGAGGGTAACGACTTTGCTTTGGGACAGGCCGGTGGCTTCAGTGATCTGGTTGATCTTGGCCAACTCATCATCGTCGAGCCGGAAAGCGGTTCTGACCATCTTGCCGTCCAACTTGGGAACGAGGCTTACAGACTTTGCTGATTTGAGTGTTTCCCGGAAAACACTGGCTGAGCTGCGGCCTTTGTCTGCGAGGCTTTGCAGTTTCTTCAGTGTGGTCTCTGGTATGTAGAAGGCGCGTGGTATCGAGGGCATCTTTTTCTCCTTGTGTGTTTTAACTATAGCATACAAAGTTTCGAAAGTGCTGGCGGATTTTTTGGGGGCCAGGTTGGCACCCCCGTCGCCAGCCTGGGCAGAAAAGCTGCCCCGTCATGCCTAGAAACCAATGCGCATAATTCGGACATGCCAAAGGTATAAAGCGCAGTGCATGACAAAAGCCTAAACCGGGTCCAACCCGAAAACGGCACTGTAAAAAATTCCGACACTATTGCAGGCTGCGGTATATAAAACATCGGAAAATCAACATGTTATGGTGTAAAGTTTTCCGACAAACGAGCGATTAACGCAAACCCATATAAAACAGATACTTAGGTGAATGTTGTGTCGGAAAACTTTACAGTTACGGCAAGGCTTCGCCAGGCCGATTCTGCTAAGCCTTTGATTCTATTAGTTGTTTTAAAACTGGCATACGAAATGCTTTAAGTCTGTGCCGCCGGGCTTTTCCGGCTTCTTTTTCGGAGTTTTCGCCATGTTTAACATCAAATCTTTCCGTGCTGCCCTTGCTGCAATGACTGCCGGCCGTGACGACCGCGCCACCACAATGGCGGCTTTCCTCGCCGATTCTGTCGCAAACGCTCTAACGGCGCAGTTGGTTGAAGGCGCCGACGCCTTCAACCAACTGTTGTCCGCCGTGCATGCCAGTGGCAAGAGCGCCATTGCCGGCAAACTGCGCAAGGCAATCCGCACGGCGGACTGGTCCGCCATCGGTGCATGGGGTCACGTCGCATGCACTAACAAGGGCTTTGGTTTCACCACGGTTGCAGGGTACATCGGTGGCAATAGCCGCAAGTGCCAAGACATCGCAGCACGCAAGACCGCCATCGAAGCGGTCGCGGCTAACGTGACCACTGCAACCATGTCGGTTTTCGCCCCTGCGCCGGCTGGAGAAAAGGCGGGACCCTTCGACTTCCTGAAGGTCTCATGGGAAACCTTCGCAAAGAAGACCGCATCGGCTGATCGCGCCACATTGGAAGATGCTCAGGCGCAGGCGCAAGCGATTGTGCAGGCATTAGCGCAAGCCATTGCCAGCATGGCCGATGCCGACGCCGACGCCGACGCGGCAGAAGCGGCAGCGGCAGAAGCGGCAGAAGCGGCAGAAGCGGCAGCGGCAGAAGCGGCAGCGGCAGAAGCGGCAGCGGCAGAAGCGGCAGCGGCAGAAGCGGCAGCGGCAGCAGAAGCGCCGGCTAAGCCTGCTAAGCGCCAGCGCCAGCGCAAAGCGGTAACAGCGTAACGCCACACACTGGCATGCGCATAGCATGCCAGTGTGATCAGGCTTAGCCACTGTATAAATATACAGTGGCTAACCCTGATCTTTAAAAACTCGCCTCGTTTTGCCGTGATCACGTTGTGGTCACGGCCTGTTATTCGCGCCTCCGCCATCGGTGCGCATGCTCGCCAGCATGCGCGCCAATGGTGGCGCAGGATACTTTGCACGGTAGCCCGAAACCCATGCGCAATGCACTGTAGCTAGACCAGCAACACGGCCTAGAGCATCCAAAGCAGAGAGCACGGCTAGTAAGGCAAGCCCTTGTCTTTAGGACATAAGAAAGCGCAAGCCCTGCAACATGGTGGCAATTCAGGATAGCGGAAAGAAACGAGGCCGGATGCCGGCATGTTTTCAGGTGGCGCAATGGGAAACAATGCTTGTATTCACGTGACATATCACGTTCATTAACAATTTGCAGCCGACGCAGCAGCCGACGCAGCAGCCGACGCAGCAGCCGACGCAGCAGCCGACGCAGCAGCCGACGCAGCAGCCGACGCAGCAGCAGAGACCATCATCGAACACAATTCGGATTTAACGACATCAGGCGTAATGCGCCAGTCACGATGTCGGCGCATAGCAAAAAACGGGTTATGGTCGCGGACCAGGGAGAAGTTACGCCTGGAAGTTGCCAAAAACCACGATTTGCACAGGTTACAAAGCGTGCAGCAGATCCGGCGCAAAGCCGGACATCAAACCTAGCAGCGTGCGTTAGCTGGCCAGTCTTCAACGAGAGCAGTGTGTCTTACGTTTCGCCGAGAGCGAGAAGGGAAACGGGCTGCAATCCGGCAAGACTCAGCATCAGCAAGGTACAACAAAGAACCTGTAGCGTAGGCTCAGCATTGGAAGCGTCAATTCCTTTGAACTGAGCAGCAAACCACACCCAAGCAAGATGTGAGTAAGGCCGCCTGTAGTCTGGGCTAAAGGCCTGCTTCGCCCGGATTCCGTAAATGGGAATCAGCAGCGTTGAATGTGTAGGATAAGCCGGAGACTGAGAAAGCAAGGCGCAAGCTTTGCCGGAGTCGCCCTTGAAATACGGCTCTTCAACGTGTTAGCCAGGCTGAGCAGTGGCCAGATAGGGTCTAGGGGCATCCCTAGAAGGTGGGGGTTTAGCCGGTGAAAGCCCGTGATTTCAACCCTGAGCAAGCAAGAGAGCAGGCACACATTCCGGCATATCGGGAATCACTGCGCCCGCTTGCCAGGGAGCAAGGATGTTGCCAGATTCTAAGTCAATCCCAAATTGGCAGAATAGTGAATCTAGGGTCAGAAGCGAGTACGAAAGCCAAAAGCCATGACACCTAAGCAACATCCTCGACAAGCTCCAATTTCCAGCCTTGGAAGTCATGCCCACTCAAGCAGTGGGTCATGGCTGGCAGGGTTGTCAAGATTTTCAGGAGGTGGGCTATGGAAACCTATATCAAGTCGCCCCTTGAGGTGACAGAAGACAGACTTGTTTGGACTGCAAGCAAGCAGTTCAACCTCAGTCGAGACGAGGCTTCACACCTCAGAATCCAAAGGTGTGAAGTAGGAGCAGAGGTGAGGGAGCAAGCCGAACGCCTATTGGGCACCTGGGAAGGTACAGCCGAGCAGATCAAAGCTGCTCAGAGGCTGTATCTGACCAAAAACTGGCTGCTTGCCCACAAGTAAGCAGCAAGGCCACCGACAAGTGGCCTTTTCTTTGTCTGTTTGATTAAGCGGACAAAGAAAAGACAGGGACAGGGACAGGGACAGGGACAGCCGCAACATCAGCCGCCAAACCCCGACAAGTCGAGAAGCCAACCCCGACAAGTCAAGCCAACCCCGACAAGTCAGGAAACCCTCTTGACAAGTCCTAAAATCCCTGAAACAAGTCAAAAACCCCCTTAGACAAGTCAAGCGCAGTCAAGTCTAGCTGGCTCAAGTCTAGCTGGCTCAAGTTCAGCAATTTGCTGCCTCTTTTTTAAGCAAACAGTACATTTTCCCAAGTGTGCTCTTCCTGTATTTATAAGGGTTTCAAGCCTTTTCTATACAAAAAAAGCTTAAAAATAAATTTCTTGTCTAGGCAACAGTAATTCTCATTTGAGAAAAACTCTCATCTACGAAAGCCCAATCCTTGGAGCGTTTCACTTTTGCCGCGTTTCTGTATAGAAAACGGCTAGAACCCGCGCCATTCCTGGGTTTATCCAGATGAGATATGTACACTTCCTCACTTGTCATAATGGAGAAAAGTGATGATTTTTGCCCTCTTGGAAGAATTTTTCTCTCTCCTGTCCAGCCGGGGTATGCGCCCCGGTCGGGCAGCCCGTCGGGTCTTCGGCCCCGACGCCGACATCGACAGCCTGGCTGAGCTGGCCGGGCTGGAATTCAACCTTGCGGGAGATGTGGTCTCCTTCCGCAAGGCTTACGACGACGTCCGTTCCTGCATGCAAAGCAGGGGCGCCGACGTCCACGATTTCTACGCCAAGCTTGGCGTAGAGGTCGCCACCCTCGCCGACGAGACGGGTAAGGTAGTCGCCCGTGCTCTCGTCTGCGAAAACAGGTACAACACCTGTTATGGAGTCCAGCACCACGTGCTGGAAGCCCTGTTGCTGGCATCCGGGTACCACCAGTGCCAGCAGTGGCTTGGCGGTGCAAAGGTTCGGCTTCCGAAGCCGACCACAGTCCCCGTGTTTCACGGGGTATACGAGACACGGGGATACTACGTCGACCAGTTTCACTGGCACGACGGGGCGCTCAAAGCCGCCCTGAAGCGGGGTTGGCTGCCCCGGGAGGATGAGGAGGTCGTCAAAGGTAGCGACAGCCGCGTCGTCGCCCCTAGTGGCCTCCTCCAAGCCTTGGAGGAAGGCTGGACCCCTCTTGGTAGGGTCGAGTGCAGAGTCCGGGTCCAGACCCGAGTCCTGGGCCGAGTGGTCCGGGTAGCCGATCCCCAGGTATCAATCTGGGTGGACGGATATGGGCCAGGCGCCGAAGGACTCGTCGAGTACATCGACGAGGACGAGGACCTGTGCCCCCGGTGGCACAGGTACGACTGGCTGGAGGAGGAGATGGGCGTAATCTAAGTCCATCCAGCCGCCCAAACGGCCCCACAGGCCGTTTCTCCAATAACACCTTGGGCTACCCTTTACCCCGAGGTGTTATTGGTCCCCAGCGCCCGGATAGCGGCGCTCCTGACTATCATTCAAGGAGGTTTATCGTGGAAACCCATGAGTTGTCCCTCCAGGCCCTCAAGTCGTACCTTGAGGACTTGACCGAACAGGCCGCCCAGCAGGTGCTGGAGCTGCCCATCCTGCCCGACCGGCTGGTCGGGCTCTTGCTGTTGGGGGAATGAGCATGATCCCCACACTGAAATCCTATTTCGAGGACCTGGGGTTCAGGTCCGACACCCTCAAGGGCCCTGAACAGGTCCTCACGAAGGTCCGCTCCGACTTCCGCCTGGCGGTCAAGACGTTGGAGTCGGAGCTGGAGAACCTCGCCCTGGACGGCGACCTGAACCCGCAGGAGTACGTCCGTGCCCTGAATCAAGCCAAAGCCGACCTCAACACCTTGTTGAGGGGCCTCAAGGACACCGTGGACAAGCTATGACCCCATTCCTCACCTGGGCGGAGGCCCACCCCGCCTTGATCGAACTGGCGGTGCTGTCGGGCATCGCCCTCCTGATGATCCTTTGTAACAAGGGAGACCAGAAATGAGACCAAGAGACCCGATCCTGCACGCAGTGCAGATCGTCCACCTGATCCTGTACGCAGCCCTGTGGCTGCTCGTCATGATCGGGGGCGGGGTCATTGCCCTGCGCCTGATCCAGGAGGGGTACTACAGCCCCTCCCTCGTGCTGGGCGCTGGTGTGGTCATGATCGGCGCCCGTATCGTTGAGTTGTTCGAGGACCTTGTCTCATGAAGTTCCGCACCTACACAGCCGAGCGGCCCGGGGACCCGCTCGTGCGCTATGGCCACCCCAGCAGTACCCCGCCAAGGGCGCTCCTGGCCCGCCTGCGCCCCAAATTCTTCCGTGGGTGGGCCGAGGTACGTCAAATCCTGCCAAACGGCTCAGAGCAGCTTGTGGGCGTGCTCCAGGAGGGGCGCATCAAGGTGGAGGAGAGTCTCTGCCATGATTGAGACGTGCTACCGGACCCGGGACGGGCAGGTCTTCAGCCGGATCGAGACGGCAAGGCGGCAGGAGACGCTGCTCGACGCCCTGGAATCCTCCCGGGCCGCCAACATGCGGGCCAACCTCCAGCAGTACCTTGCCTACTGCGATAAGCACGGGCTCTGCCCGGATTGCAACCAGAAGTACGCCCCGGACGGCGACTGCGGTTGCGACTTTTAAGGAGAGGTGAACATGTACCAGCTCAATGCCCGTGAAGGGTGGATCATCCCGCCCAATACGGAAGTGCCCGGTGGCACTGAAATCCCACCTTGGTCAGAGATTGGCTACAGCTGCACGTTTGGCCACAGCTGCACATTTGGCCACAGCTGCACGCTCGGCAACTACTGCACGCTCGGCGACGGCTGCATGCTCAGAGACGGCTGCCGGCTCGGCAACGACTGCACGCTCGGCAAATACTGCAAGCTTGGCGACAAATGCACGCTTGGCCGCAGATGTTTACTAGGCCGCAGCTGCACGCTCGGCAACTACTGCACGCTCGGCGACGGCTGCATGCTCAGAGACGGCTGCCGGCTCGGCAACTACTGCAAGCTCGGCAACATCTGCAAGCTCGGCGTCGGCTGCCACATTCCAAGCCCAACCTGGCGCGGGGTTAAGGTCTCCCGCTGGCTCACCCTCGCCAACGTCGACGGGTCCGGGCGCATGGTCCTGATCCTGCAAGACGAGCAAGGGAAGGTCTGGGTTGAAGCAGGCTGCTTCTTCGGTTCGCTCGAAAATTTCGTCGAAAGAGCCAAGCGTGAAGAGAAGCACGTCTATGTGGCCATCGTGTCCGCTGTCGTGAAGTCGTTGGAGGGCCTGCACCATGCTTAACCTGAGAACCCTGGCCGACGATGCCAGGATTGAGATCACCGGCAGGGATCTGAAGGCGCTGTACAACCTGTCAAGGCAGTTGAGCAGCGGGGTCGGGGTCTCCTACGCCCTGCTGAAAGAGAAGGCAGAGGAGATCGACAACCTTGTCTCCAGGGCTGAAGTCTGCGTACCGGATCAGGTACTGGAGGAGGACGAATAGAAGTGGAACAGGCGTTGGCACAACTTGGGTTAGTTGCCAAAATCTGAAGATGTACTAAAGTAGACTCCTGGGCTCGAACCTTGGGCCAAGGTAGCGCATCGCATCGCACTGCACCGCAGCGCAACGCAAGGCACCGCAGCGGAAAGCAAAGCGCCAAGGCCCTTTAAAGGCTTTGGCGGTGGGCTTTCCCACCAAAGACAACTTTCAAGGAGAAACTGATGTTCACCACCTTCGCCAAACAAGTGAACCACCGCCTCAATCAGCTCGCCAAAGGCGAGCTTTTCGTTACGGTGGACGGCGACACCCTCTGGGACACCTACCTCGCCTCGTTCCCCGAGGGGACGAACCCGATCTACCGGGAGCGCACCGAACACGACTGCTCGTGCTGCAAGAACTTCATCCGCAACTATGGCAACGTCGTCGCCATCATCGACGGCGAGTTGACCTCGATCTGGGACGTCGAAGGCGCCCCCGCACCCTACGACGTCGTAGCCAAGTCGCTGCATGAAGCAGTGACCGGGCACCCGATCACCAACCTGTTCCGCACCAGTGAAACCAAGTATGGGGCCGAGCACAACTTCGAGAAGCTCGAAGACGGCGGGGCCAAGAAGTGGCACCACCTCTGGGGCGAGGTCAGCAGCCACCACCACACCAAAACCCCGGACAAAGCGCGAGGCGACTACCGGACCCAGGCGCAGACCCTTCACCGTGGCTTCACCGAACTCACGTCAGGGGCACTGAGCACAGTACTGGATCTGATCGAGTCCAAGGCACTGTACCGGGGTGAAGAGCACAAGCGGGCAGTGGAGAATTTCTGCCACGAGCAGGCCAACTACCTTGCATGTAAGGACGAGACAGAGCGCAACTTGGTGTTGTGGATGCGAGCATCCTCCCCGTCCGCATTCTTCCGCAACAGCGTGATCGGTACGCTGGTGCAGGACCTGTCCGAGGGCAAGGACCTGGAGCACGCCGTGAAGTCCTTCGAGCAGAAGGTCGCGCCGGCCAACTACAAGCGCCCGACTGCCCTGATCACTCAAGGGATGATCGACCAGGCCGTGAAGACGATCAATGCGCTGGGGTTGGAAGCGGCGCTGGAGCGCCGCCTTGCCCGTCTGTCCGACGTGAATGTCAACAACGTGCTCTGGGCCAGCAACAAGGCCAAGAGCAAGATGGTCGGCGGCGTCGCCGATCTGCTCGCCAGTAGCGTCAAGACCAAGGTCCCCAAGGCAGCGACCGACATCGGCATCGACGCCTTCATGGCCGACGTGCTGCCCAAGACCACGGACATGTCTGTCTTTGTGAAGAACAAGCACCGCTCGAACCTGATGGTGCTCACGGCCCCGGTCGTGCCCGATGCACCGCGGCTATTCAAGTGGGACAACGGGTTCGGCTGGTCGTATGCAGGCAACGTGGCAGACTCCGATCTTCGTCAGGCCGTGGCCGGACGTGGCGGCCGGGTCGATGGCGTGTTCCGCTTCTCCCACATGTGGAATTATGGCAAGCGCAATGCCAGCCTCATGGACCTGCACGTCTTCATGCCGGGGAGCACCAAGAAAGTCGAGGACGACATTTCCGACTACTATGGCAACGGTCGGCGCGTGGGCTGGAACCACCGCAATGACTACCACTCGGGTGGGGTCCAGGACGTGGACTACACCAATGCGGCGCCGGTGGGGTATGTTCCGGTAGAGAACATCACGTTCCCCGACTTGGGCAAGATGCCCGAGGGCCAGTACATCTGCAAGATCCACAATTGGGCACTTCGACACCCCACAGAGGGCGGCTTCAAGGCCGAGATCGAGTTCGAAGGGCAAGTGTTTGAGTACGAAGTCGACCGCCCGCTCAAGAACAAGGAGTGGGTTACCGTCGCAGTGGTCACGCTGAAGGACGGGCGCTTCTCGATCCAGCACAAGCTGCCCTGTGCGTCTGCCTCGCAGACCGTCTGGGGCATCAACACCGAGTCCTTCGTCGACGTTAGCACGGTGATGCTCTCCCCGAACCACTGGGGCGACAGCGCCGTGGGCAACAAGCACTATTTCTTCGTGCTCGACGGCTGCCGCACCGACGAGGACATGCGTGGCATCTACAACGAGTTCCTGCGCGGCGATCTGGATCAGCACCGGAAGGTGTTCGAAATCTTGGGAGGCAAGACCAAGTGTGCTCCGGATCAGGATGGTATGAGCGGCCTCGGGTTCAGCAGCACCCGCAACGACGAGGTCATCGTGCGTTGCGACGGCCGTCTGTACAACGTGAAGTTCTAACCAAGGAGTAACCATGAACAACAACTATAGCTTGCTGCGTCCCTTCGACCTGGACGCAGCCAAGAATGGAGAGCCTATCTGCTTTGCAGATGGGGCGTCTGCTAAGTTCATTGCACACGAGCAAGGGCACCCATACCTAAAGGACTGGGGAGTCATTGCACTCAGCCCTACTGGTATCTCCACACATGGGGAAAACGGCCATCGTTGGCGGGACGAACCAAGCGTATATGACCTCCGCATGGCCCCACTCTGCTGGGTCGAAGGCAAGCCTGTCTACAAGGGTGACGAGCTGTGGCACAAGCGTTGCCAGTGCATAGTCACGGCGCACCACATGAAGAGCAGCGACACCCTTTGTGAAAAGAATAATTGTGGATCTCATCTCGAAAACCTCACCTGGGAGATCCCCAAAAAACAACTGAAGTTTCTGGCGTACATCGACCGCAGCGGCCACCTTTTCTGGAGAAAAGAAGGACTTGAGGCCCCACCCGACTATTTGCGCGTCCCGTCTGAAGACAAGATCATCGAACTGGAGCAATCGTGAACGAAAACCTGAACCAAGCCTTGACCAAGCTGATCGAGGCCAGTCTGGCTGCAATGGACTCGGCCGCTACTTTTCTCCAGGCTGAAATCCCGGAAGTCATCCACCAGTTGCTGCTCTGGCACTTGACGTACCACTTGATCATGTTTGTGACAGGGTTGGCGATTATCGCCAGCCTGATCTACGTCTGGGTCAAGTACAGCGGACGTGGTCGAGTATTGGAGGAAGGGAGCAATTACCGAGACTCCAAATACAGCTTCACTCTGACCCACGACGAGCGCGGGGATATTGGTGCCCACATGATTGGCTCAGTCTTTATAACCTCAGTTATCAGTGGGGTAGTGATTGACACCTTCTTCAACCTCGAATGGCTTCAGATCCTCATCGCACCCAAAGTGTGGCTGATTGAGTACGCCGCACAACTTGTCAAGTAACACCCTCAACCAAGGAGTAAATCACCATGACTGACCTGTTCCTGCAAGCAACCCGCCGTAAGTTCCGCTTCCCCTCCAACAAGGGCGACCTGTCCGTCGAACAGCTCTGGGATCTGCCGCTCACCAGCCGCAACGGCTTCGACCTCGACACCGTGGCCAAGACGGTCAACACACACCTGAAGGCTGCAAGCGAAGAGTCCTTCGTGGTCACCAGCAGCAACCCGGCCAAGACCACCCTCCAGGAGCAACTGGAGGTCATCAAGGCAATCATCGCCGTGAAGCTCGACGAAGCGGCCAAGGCCAAGATCCGCAGCGACCGTGCCGCCGAGCGTCAGCGCCTGCTGGAGATCCTCGACCAGAAGGAAGATGACGAGCTGAAAGGCCTGTCCCGCGAGGAGATCAAGAAGCGACTTGCGGAACTCGATTAACCCGGTACGGGCCGCCAAGGCGGCCCACAACATAGGAGATACTCATGACGACACCCGTAAACCACGGGAAACTCTGGACGCCTCAACAGCATCTTCGGATGCTGAAGCTGTGGATGGCCGGCAGGTCTGTACACCAAATCGCCAGACACATGGGCAGGCAGACGGACTCGATCCTCGCTCAGTTCGAAAAACTCGGTCTTAACGGCCCGAGAGAAGCGTTCGGGTACGGCACGCCGTATCCTCCGGACTCTGAACTCGTGAAGCGAGCCCACGACAGGTTCAACCAAGTCACTGGGGGCATCCACCACCGAGGCCCCGACGATCCGTCAGGGCCAGCCGATGAGTACGCCCCGCTCAAGTCCGAGGACACAGGCCAAGTCGCCCTCTGCCACACAGTAGCACTGAAGCTCGACAACACCGTCCCTGCCCCACTCACCACCGAGGAAACCACCATGTTCAAGTTCGAAACCAAGCACTACATCAACGGCCAGGACGTGTCCGAGATGGACAACGCCACCCTGGTCAAGGCCATCCTCCACGAGCAGGCGGCCATCGCCGAGCTGGAAAAGCTCAACCCCCGACCCAAGCGCATCACCAAGGCGCTGGAAGAGCGCAAGGCGAAGCTGGCTGAGGCCATCGAGTTCCTCGACAAGCTGGATGAGGCTGATGCCTAACCGCGTCTTCATCATCGCGGACCTCCATATCGGCCACGCCAACGTGCTCAAGTTCGAGCCGCAGGCGCGGCCGTTCGGGTCCATCGAAGAGCATGATGAGGAGTTGATCTACCGGTGCAACCACGTCGTCAAACCAAAGGACACCCTCTGGATACTCGGCGACGTGGTGTTCGGTCAGCACAACCTGGAGAAACTGGCTCGCCTCAACGGGCACAAGCACCTCGTGATGGGAAACCATGATCACTTCCCGTCCAGCGAGTACCTCAAGTATTTCTCCAGATTGCACGGCTGCACCAACTACCGGGACTTCATCCTCACCCATGTCCCAGTCCACCCCATGAACATTGGCCGCTTCAAGGGCAACATCCACGGCCACCTGCACAGCCGTACGGTGGGGGACCCCAACTATGTCTGTGTCAGTGCAGAGCAGCAAGACCTGACTCCGAAGCTGCTCGACACGGTGATTCACGAGTTTGACCAGGCTCGGCAGCTACCTTGAAGTTGCCAAAATCTTTCACTAAACCAAATGAGGGTTTGCCCCCTCGCCGTAGTACCTTCCACTAGGAGAATCACATGAGCAACAACATCACCATCACCATCGAGAACCCGACCCCGCTGACCCTCTTCGCCATCTCCCTGGCTCAGGCCCTGGAAAGCGGGACCGTACAACTCAACTCCATCCAGGACCTTGCCGAGAAGTTCAGCGAGTTCGGCTGCCCGGGCAGCGAAGGTTGCCCGGGCAGCGAAGGTTGCCCGGGTTGCGAACGGGGCGCGGACTCGGACGATGCACCGGCACAGGATCAGCCTGTTTCTCAACCGACCCCGGCCCCGGCCCCGGAACTGAAGCCGATCCGCAAGCCCGCAGATTTGCTCAGCCTCGAACCTTGGGATCTCATCCACTGGAAGGGCTCCAGGTTCGAGTTCGACGGCGAAGTGGTGGAAGTCAATGCGATCGAAACCGACTTCGATGACGCAGATGATCCGTTCATCTACCCCGGCGACAGCGTCGTCCTCTATGTCCGTCGCTCAGACACCGGCAAGCGGGTGAGCCTGACCTGGGCTGACCTCCAGACCCACAGCCTGACGCTGCGGTAATCAAGAATGGGCCGGGTAACCCGGCCCATTTGCAGAGTAAAGCGGCAAGCCTTTGCAGGCTTGCCGGTTGGCTTTGCCCAACCCAACCATCAAACCTGTTTTGGAGAAAGAAGATGCCTTCTGATTTTGTATTAAATCCCACTGCCGTTTTTGAGAAGCTTGATGCGCTGGCCATGTCTTATGGTGGCCTACACCCCAAGGCCCATCAGGCTGAACCCTTCGCCGAAAACCCCAACCATGTCTCTGTCCTGCGTCGTGGTGACCGTGTAGTGACCGCACTGGGGGTGGTGATGACCGTCTACACCACGAGGAACCTAGACGCTTACCTCATTCCGGAAGATTACCATGACAGGTCGTTCAGCTCATGGGCCAACCCAAGGTTCGTGACGTTGACTGCTCCTCGCGCCCCGCTACCCGAGACGGGTTTCGCTAACGTCTTCAACATTTCTGACATGAGCCCGAACTACATCTACGGGGACGTGATGCTGTCCGAGATTTACCGCTCCTACTCCATGAACGAGGAGGGCGAGGACGAGCTGCGTCGTCGTCAGCGGTTTGCGCAATGGAAACGGCAACGTGACGCGAGGCTCAGGCAGGCTCGTGATGAGCTGGCCCGGAAAATGGCGCCTGCCAGGCAAGGTCGGTGGTGGTGGGCACTCGGTGACAGGAGGGAGTGGCTCGATCTGCGTAACAGCGCGAAAAACAAGGGGAGAAGAGTATCGGACGCTGTCAAGCTCCTGAGAACGAGCAAGGATGAAGGATTGAAGCTGGCCTCCATGAGGGTCCTGTTCGACATCCTCCCTTCCGCGTACCTGCATCGCCACCCTCAAGCGACATGCTACGCCACATTCAGGAATCGACTCCTTCAAGACGAGTGGCAGTCGCCAGTCTGGTCGGGGGAGGAATGGTACCAGTCGCACCCCGCCTCAGCCCGCCTGTGCCATGTCTCTACCGAGGACGCGCAGCAGGTCGCCTACATCGACTCGGTCGACAAGATGGAGCGGGAACTCTTTACCCGGTGCAAGCCGGGGCGGTTCCTGACCAAGTTCTTCTCCGACGTGCTCTCTGAGGCAGAGATCAAGCGGTGGGCCGAGCGTCAAACCCTGTACCACGACACAAGGACCAAGATGAAGTTTGTCGAGAACGACAACCCGGAAGGGTGGGAGTGGGTCTACGAGAACGCCTCCGGGTTCTCGTCCTGCATGATGTATGACCACCCCGAGAGCCGGTACATCGACTCAGACCTATATGGGGTCGACCACCCCGTCCGAGCCTATGCCTACAAGGGAAACGGCCTCCGCCTTGCCTACATCGGGGACGACGTCGGGACGCCTGGAGGCAGGGTCTATGCCCGAGCCATTGTCCGAGACGAGCCCCGTACCAAGGGTTACGTCCGGATCTACGGGGACGAGCGCCTGAAGGTGCTGCTCGAAAAAGAGGGGTACGGTGAAAAGGTAGGGTTGAGGGGTGTGAAGCTCGTACGCCGAGAGCACCCTTGTGACGACGACCTGATCATCTGCCCCTATCTCGATAGTGGTGAGGTCGAGGTCCATGAAGGCTACCTGCTGGTGGTAAGTGACGGAATCGACTCGACGAGCGAAGGTTGTATCAGCTATGAGGAGCATTCATGCCCCCGGTGCGGCGCCACCCTCGGGTCGGGGGATGAGACGAACTACAACGATCACGTCGGGGATTATTGTGATAACTGCGAAGACCTCGTCGAGGCAATTGTCGGTGTATCCAGTAGCGGTTACAGGTTCACCGAGATGGTTGAGGAGTCTGAGACCATCGAGATCGACGGCGACACCTACCTGGAAGACTCGGATCTGCTTCGTCGATGTGGATTCGCCCAGTGTGAGGAGTGCGATGAGTGGGTGGAGTCAGACGACCTGACCGAGACCTCTCGTGGCCCTGTATGCAGCTGCACTGACACGGTCGAACTCGACGTGGAGGACCCGTATGGGAACAAGTGGGCGTGCACTGACGACGCGGTAGAGGCAGTCCGGGTTTCTACCGGGAAGGAAGTCATGATCCACGAGGACATGCTGGACGGAGAGGAGTTCATGACGCCGGAAGACTATCAAGCCTGGCTCGATGAAGATGAAGCCAAGGAAACTGTTCAGGAGAATGTGTGATGTCCAAGAAAACAAATGTTGTGGCCCTGAATCAGGCACCCCCGAAGAAGTACACCACTGTGGCGGAGAAGTGGGGCGTGGAGGAGAACGTAGGGGTGTTGTTGTCCATGCTGACGTACTGCCGTTGCCACGGATCTGAAGGTGAGCGCCAGTTCACCGAACGCTTCATCAAATCGCTGCCCGGGGTCTATCCGATGTATGGGCCGAAGGAGGAGGTGGCCGCCTATGTGGTCGAAGTCCTGAGCGAAGATGGGACCTACCCCCCGGTCCTGTTCTCGGCGCACCTGGACTCCGTTCATTGGATCGAGGCGGGGCCACGTCAGCCGGTGGATTTTGATGCAAACCTGGGGCTGGCCTTGACGGTAGAGAAGCAGCCGTTGGGGGCAGATGATGCGACCGGCGTCTGGTTGCTGACCCGGATGATCAACGAGGGCGTGCCGGGGGTCTATGTGTTTCCCCGGGGCGAGGAGAAGGGCGGGATCGGGTCCAGCCTTCTGGCTGATCACCACGCTGAGTGGTTGAGTCAATTCGACTACGCCATCGCCTTCGACCGCCGTGGTACGGGGGATGTGATCACGCACCAGTCGTGTGGCCGGTGCTGCTCAGACGAGTTTGCCAAGGCGTTGGCAGCTTCTCTCAATGAGTTCGGCCTGTACTATGCCCCGTGCGATGGCGGAGTATTCACTGATACTGCCAACTGGATCGAGCACATTCCGGAGTGCACGAACATCTCCTGCGGCTATGACCATGAGCACAGCGCCGACGAGCTGCAAGACGTCGAGCATGCACAGGCGTTGCTGACTGCCGTACTCAATATCTACTGGGAGGCATTGCCGGTGGTTCGCAAGCCGGGTCCCCCGGACTATGGCTTTGGTAGCTATGGGTTTGGTTTCGGGTTCGGCAGCTACAAGCGCAGCAGTGCGTGGGACAACTTGAAGTCGAACTGGCTCGACAAGAACAACAGGATTCCAGACGGGGAGGACGAGATGGACGAGTTCCTCGACGATCTCTTTACCCCATCTGAACTGAGGTCTGAAGGCGAGAAGTGGAAGGATGACCCGGACAACTTCTTCGACCTCCAGCAACTGCTGTCGATGAGCAAGAGAGAACTGGTCCAGTTGGCGGAGGAGGACCCTGCGTACTTTGCGCTCTCGGTCTACTACGTTCTTGACGACCTTGTGGCTGGAGACAGTTGATGTTCTACATCGGAGTTGCCCAAGGTTATGTGGGTGAGAAGAAGCCGGTCCACAACGTCCGGTTTGCTCGCCCCTTCACGTCGTTTGATGAAGCAGACGACTTCGCCAAGTCGATAGGATTGCTGTGGTACGCAGTCCTGCGAGCTTGCTAAGGCCCTTCGGGGCCTTTCTTTAGTGGAGAGTGACATGAGTATGAATATCTGTGTCTTTGTGGAAATACCTGTTCTTCAGTTGAAGAACAACAAACAAAAAACGGTGAAGGAGTTCTTCACTGTATGGCAGACGCCCACAGACGTCAGCTATGAAATAGCCCAGTCTGGGGACCCTATCAAGGCCTACTGCGATTGGGTGTTGAGCGTCAGCAAGGATGAGCAGCTTGAACTTTATGCTGAGGATGACCTGTTTGCTGAAGGACCAGTGATCGGGTACGAAACCTACAACCCCGGCAGGGACCACATCGCAGAGTTGTTGCAGTGGGTAGAGATGAAGGAAGAAGTTGGAACGATAAAAGTGGAGATTCTGTGATGACCTACCACACACGCATCATTACGCTGACCTACAACGACGCCAGCGTGCCCACGTTCGAGACCCAGGACGAGATCGACGAGTGGCACCGTGCCCTGGGACGCATGGTGGCCTACGGCCTGCGGACTGCGCCGACCGATGAGTCGGTTATCGAGTGGGTGCCGATGGCGTTTGGCACCAGGCCGACCGAGATCCTGTGCGCCTATCATGCACCTATCATCAGCCAGCCGATAAAGTACGAGGACGGCAGCGCCCGCTATCTCGGGTCGCCAGCAGCCAAGCTCGACGACTTCACCAACGAGCTGAAGAACCTGACCGACGGGCGGCGGCCTTTCGTCATGGGCGCTGTGCTGCTGAGCGACGGTAAGTGGGGCTTTCACTCATGAGCATATCAACCATCTACCGCGTCTCGGTAACCCTGCCCGACTGGGCATACTCCGAGATTCAACGGACAAACAAAGAGCACGAGTTCGACGCGGACGTCCTCAAGGCGTGTATCAATACCGAAGCCGGCGGCTGGAACACATACTGCGACTGCGAACTGTGGGCAGAAACGCCTGTGCGAAGACAGGCCGAACTGTGCGAAAAAGCTCTTGCCAGCGTCGTTGGCAAATGGATCGACTGGGCTGAAGAACAAGGGGCGTGACCATGAAGAACCAAAAACAAAGTAAAGCCCAGCGAATCATCGAGCTTGAGCGAAAGCTGAAAGAGGCTCAAGCGTGCCAGATTCACACGCACCACTTCGCCTCTGCCGAGCTTGACAGGTTTGGTATCGACAAGATGATGGGGTCCGGCGTGATCCTTGAGTTGTCCGCACTTGGAGGGAGGGCACTTACGCCGGTCATGATCTCCGATGGCTTGTCTGCTGAGACCATCGCTGCGATCAAGGCTGATTTGGTGCGCAGCTACAACAAGAAGACCGAATTCAAGCCGAAAGGGGCGTGAGATGAAAATCAAAACGTCTGAATTGATCGGCCCCACCCTTGACTGGGCGGTGGCGAAGTGTGAGGGGAAGGGGATTGAGTTTGATGACCCCAGAGATCCTTGGTTGGTTGTTGATGGCATTGCAGATCAGCCTCTACACAGTTATTCACCCTCAACGGACTGGGCACAAGGGGGTCTAAGAATTGAACGAGAAGAAATCTGTTTAGCAAAAGTGGGTCGCACTCTTGATGATGCAATGGCACCTCATCCTGAATGCTGGTGCGCCCATATTGACGGGGGATTCACTAGATACGCATCAGCACCACTCATAGCAGCAATGCGCTGCCTAGTCACCTCGAAACTAGGCAACGAAATCGAAATCCCGGAGGAACTATGTTCACCTTCTTCGTAAACATGCAGAAACGTAAAGACGGAAAGGTTTATGCCGATCTTCACAAGACAGATGGCAGGATCTACTTCTCTGCCAAAGAGGCACAACGGGTAATCCAGGCAAACCAGGAGATTGGACTTCAGCATCGCCATGTCGTTGAGATGGTCGCAATGACGATGGAGGATTATGAAGAACAGTCCAAGGAAATTGCAGCCCTGCGTGCTGAACTGGATGCGCTGAAGCGGCAAGAGCCGGTTGCGTACAAACACCGCGACGGCATGCTGTCCAAGCGGCTGCCAGGCGGTCCAGTCCTAGGCATCGACTGGACCCCGCTCTACGCCGCCCCTGTACCGAATTACCACGGTGGCGATTCGCTGCCGCTGGCAAAGTTCTATGCAGCCGCCAATCCCGCAGCAGTGCTGGAGCTGATCGGGGAGGTGCGCAGGCTGCAAGGAGAGTTGTCAGCAGCAGAGGCCCGTGCCAGTGACTTCCTCCGCAGCGTGTATGAACAGGCGTCTGAGGCATCTCGCTTGCGGGCTTAACTTGAGGCGGCACTGGTTGAGCAAGGAGAAAAGCAATGAAAGAAGGCAAGGAACTGTACAAGCCGGCCGAACTGCCGGCCGGAATGGATGTTGAACCGTGCCCGGTGTGCGGCGCTGATGCGGAGCTTTGGCAGCATAGCAACGATTTCAAAAACGGCCCCATCGACAAGCTGATCATGTGCAGCAACGGCGACCGTTTCGGGCCGCAGGACGGCGCAATGAACGAAGGCTGTTTGCTCTACATGCCGCCGCAGGATTTTTACCGGGGCCGGATCGCCGAGGCGGTGAAGTTCTGGAACCAGTACGCCAGGGCGCTGAACGCACAGCGCATAGAACGAAACTGGAAGCGCGCCAAGGTGCTGCGGGATGCGCATGAAGTCGCTGCAAATCCCAACAGTAATTTTGAACGTGCCAGCGCCATTGCGAACAAGTGGCCAGAATGGAAACGATCCTATGAGCTCACCAAGGATTCCGTGCGGGGCATCCCAACCGACGACACCGTCAAGGACGCAATGGCCATGAACCATGACTTTTCGGTTTCTGTAACAGAGCCTGCCGGAGAGGACCCTTGCGCGACCACCCGCCTCGCCATCGTGCGCGCCGCTGCGGCGATCTGGGAACAAAGGGAGAACGACGATGCTGAAGACGAATAAGTGGTACGCCCTCGACATGAACGGCAACATGATCTATGTGGGGGAGTTTGAAACCTTAGAGCAAATCGACGGGTCGCTGAGGATAAGCGTCGTGTGGATCGTCGATGAAGAAACGGCCCGCACCTAGCTCATGCAACTCAAGGAGATGCTGGAATGACCAAGCTCGAAGAACTGTATGCCGCGCATCAGTATCTTGAGTATCTCTGGCTGTGTAGAGACGCCGGAGATACGTACTCGATTGGGAGCGGGGATGACATCATCGCCACTTCTACAAGTGAAAGTCTGGCGCGATTCACAGTATGCGCACACAACAACATGCCCGCCCTGCTCGAAGCGGTGGAGTTTCTACAGCTTCTTAGCCCGTACCTCGACGACAGACAACAACCTGGTGAGATGTGGGCTGCGCCCGGGTGTCGGCAAATCTTGGAGAAACTGAAATGACCATCAAAGACTGCATCTTCACGGTCGAATCCCTCGCCCATCTACAGGGCAAGGAAGCCGAACTGCTGCCGCTCGTGGAGGCGGCGAAGAAGGAGCACGAGGCGCTCAAGGCTGCCGTTCGTGCGGCCAACAACCTTGTGTTCAACATGAATGAGGACAAGGACGGCGGCTACTTCCTCTGTGAAGAAGCGAGCGATGAATTGTTCAATCTACAAACCGCACTGGAGAAACTGAAATGAAATTGCATCTTAGATTGACGTTGGATGTTGAGTACGAAGTCGACACCCCTGACGTGGAGAGCTATCTCCGTGACCGTCTCGACTACATTCCGACCTTGGCAGCCGGTGAAGGGTTGCTCACCGGCAACTGCGACGCCGAGGTTGAAACTTGGACTTGTAAGGTTGAGGTGGTGCCGGATGAGTTGTTGGAAGCACTGGAGAAACTGAAATGAGTATCGAGAAAAGCATCAGCGACCTGTGCCACACCCTGCGCCTGATGGGGTGCGCGGTATGTGTTTTCACCCCGGAAGAGCTTGGCGACGTTGATCCGTCGCTGGTCGAGGATCAGATGTGCAGCCACGGGTGGAACGTGATCGAGCAGTGGAAGACGGAGGAACTGAAATGAGCAACGCAGCCGTAGCCGCAATCGAGTACGCCCTCGCCAACCGTGGTGACTCTCCGATGGAGTTTATGTACTGCTGGTTTCACGGCGACTTCGACGCTATCCGCAACGAGTGGTCGAACGTGCCCGATGAGGTGTTCATCGGTGCCGACCCGCTGTTTCAACCGAAGGAGAAACTGAAATGATCAACACCGAGAAACTGATCCCTGACTGGGTCGAAGACCTCCCTGAAGGACAAGCTCAACCCTGGCTGGTTCGTGAACAGTCTCAATTCATCTCGATCCGACAACGCGACGGTGGCGACCCGGACACCTGGCACTGGGTCCTGATCCCAGAGAAAGATGCCACAGATTTCCTGAACACGTTCAACAACGTCCTCAACCCGTGGGTCGTCGTGAAACATGCAGGATACGAGCGCGAAAGCATCGTCTGCGAGTGCCGCAACTACGACGATGCCTGGACGGCGATGCACGAACAGTTCCCCTACGAGCAGGAGCGCGAAGAACTACACGTCGACATCATGAAGCGGCTGCCGAACGGTGACCTCACTACGGAGTATTGATCATGGATGCGCAAGAATTGAAGGACAGTCTCGGCACCTTCTACGGTACTGAGAATTATTACATGTTTCTGCCCGGGCTGCTGATGACGGACGGGGTCAAATACCTGGCCGACAACGCGAAGGCGTACTGGCTCATGGACATGATCTGGTCCTACCTGCCGACGCTCAAGCGTAAGCGGGAGACCTTCGCCTTGGTCCGGTATGCGGGACAGCCTGGGGGCAGCGGCCTTTTCTCCATCACGGACGATGACCCGGCCCACATCACCTATGCAACACAGGCTGTCGAGTACAGCGACTTCCCTCTCGACGAGATCCGTCTCTACCTGTCGCTGGCTGACGAGGGTCGGTTCGTGGTGATGCTCACGTCGGAGTATTGATCATGGTCGAGATGAGGGTGTATGTCGGCACCTATGCCGCCTACAACAGCGGCAGCCTCCGTGGCAAATGGTTGAACCTGTCCGATTATGAAAGTCGGACAGAGTTCTACAAGGCCTGCGCCAAGCTGCACAAGGTCGAGCACGACCCTGAGTTCATGTTTCAGGACTGGGAGGGTATCCCCAAGGGTTTGATCGGGGAGTGCTGGATCAGCGAATCTTGTTGGGACGTGATGGAGGCTTACGGTAAGTATGGCGAGGACTAGGTGAACGCCTTCCTTGCCCTATTCGATGGTTGGGATGAGGAAGACTTCAATAACAAGTACCGCGGGGAGTATGAATCCTGGGCTGCGATGGCTGAGGACTTCCTGGACGAGACAGGCGCGCTGGCCGATGTGCCCGAGCAGCTGCGCAACTACATCGACTTCCAGGCCTACGGTCGGGACATCCGCCTCAACGGCGACATGGTCGAGCACGACCACCACTTTTTCTGGAGTTAGCGAATGAGCCAACGAAACCTCGTTGCAACCCTGTTGAGAGGTAACAAGCCTGTCTGGTCACGGCGGTACGCCAGACTCGACACGGCAATCCCACGCTGCACCCAGCTCGCGCTCCTGGAGGGTCACCCCCGGGACGTCATTGAGCTGTCGCACGCCGAGACTGGCATGCAGATCGGTACCGTCAAGCTCGGCGTCGGTAATCGGATCGTGTCTACGTGGGCTTGGGATTAAGTTGCCACAATGTACTGCATGTACTAAAGTATAGCCATGCACATCACTTTCCAGTTCATCGGGCTCGACTTCCAGGCGGAGGTCGATTTTCTTCAACCGTGGTTCGAAGACGAGGAGGTTGAAACTGTATTCCTGTCGCTGTGCTGTAACGGCCTTGATGCCTCGTTTCTAGCGGACTCGGACATCTGGGCTGATCTGAAGGCTGCCGCACTTGAGGCTGCCACCCCTGTCGAGACCCTCGACACAAGCTAGGAGGTTCAAATGATCTCAACCCATGTTGTTTCGTCGACCATTGAGCGTATTGGTTACCAGGACGGCACCCTCTACGTTCAATTCAAGTCGGGTGTAGCGTACAGCTACGAGGGCACGCCCTACGACGTCTATCAGATGTTGGAGAAGGCCGAATCCGTGGGCTCGACCTTTCATCGCCAGGTGAAGGGCCGGTATCGTTACACCCGGTTGGACCGTGACCCATTTGCCCTACCAACCAGGAATCAAAATGCACGCAGTTCTCAGAAGAATTGGGGAATCCATCGAGATTTGCCCGTCAGCGGGACCGTTTAAGGGTAAGCCGATTGCCCGAGCGGAGAAGGTGAGCACAAGGACTGGGGGCCGTCCGCTGTACGGCCACCCAGTTACGCTCAAGGCAGTATGGGGTCTGGAGATCCTTGATGAGAGGATCTACGACGACCCGGAGACGATGCGAACTCTTCCGTTGTCAGGGAGGGTTCGTTGAGACTCACTGAGGGACAGAAGCGGAGCATCAGGAAAGCCATCTTGGTGCAGAGGTACGGGGACAGCCCCAACATCAAAGCTCTGCAAGCAGCCAAGAAGAAAGCCCTTCGCAACCGCGAGCGGCTCAAACGATATAAGGACTCGAAGAATGAAACATCAACACAAAACGATGATGATCACCTTGTACAAGGGCAAGATGCCGAAGGCGATCCGCAAGCAGTTCTGTCAGCCCGACCGTGAGCGGGCGATCATGGATTATGAAGTGAAGAAGCCGAGTGGTTACACCGGCATCTGATTGATGGTCAATGCCCCTGCCAAAGTAATGGAGAATCGGTCTCCGTCGACGGTCTAAAACAACTTCGACAAACCCGGCAGGGGCACCACAGGAGCAACGATGATTTTTTGGAGTTGAAGATGCGACACCTGCTTTCCGCAGAGGACATCAACCAGGCGATCTCGAATCTGGAAGCTGAGATTCGTTCGCTGGAGCGGGAGAAGACCCGAATCACCGGGCTCCTCGGCCCGAAGAAGCAGGAGATCCACAACCTCCGCGTCCAACTTGAGAAGCAAAAGACCGAGGAAGTGCGAGGGGTCACCGATCACGCCGTTCTCCGTTATCTGGAGAGGATCTTTGGGTTGGACACGGACGCCATTCGCGCTGAGATCCTGAGTCAGATGGGCGGTAGTCAGGCCCTCAAGGCGGGGGACTTCAAGTTACGCAAACGAGATGGGACAGCAGTTGTCGTGAAAGACGGCAAGGTTGTCACCGTGATGGATTGAGGAGGTTGAGATGGGCGGAAATGCGTTAAGCAAACCCTCTGTAAGACTTGCCAGGGCTGATTACCTGGAAAAGGAGAGGTGGGCCGTTACGACACTACAGGCGGAGGCCCCTCGGTCACTCGTGGAGGCGATCCCCGCCTATGCTTCCAAGGAGACGTTCGGGGACTTGGACATCCTGATCTCCACCGGGGAGCTGGAGCCAATGGTTGCGGCAGAAGCGTTGTCAGCGGAGGAGGTTGTACGAAATGGCCCGGTCACATCCTTGGGTGTCTGGACATCAGGGGGGCTGTTTCAAGTCGACCTGATCTATATCGACAAAGACTCTTTTGGGTACGCTCACAACTACTTCAGTTACAACGACCTGGGTAATCTGGTAGGACGTGTCGCCCACAAGATGGGACTATCGCACAAGCACAATGGTCTCTATTTCCCTGTCCGGGATGGGGACTACAAGTTCAAAGAAATATGCCTAACCAAGGACTACCTGCTGGCATTGGAATTCCTGGGTTTCTCGCCTGGCGTCTTTCAGAGAGGGTTTAACACACTTGAAGATATATTCAAGTACGTGGTCGACTCAGATTTCTTCAGCAAGGAGATATATCTTCTGGAGAATCGCAATTATGCCTCTAGGGTGAGGGACCGTAAGCGCCACACATATCACGAGTTCCTCAAGTGGATGGAACTGAATCCCCGGGTAGATTATAAATACCCGCAGGATAAATCCACTTGGATGGACTACATCTTCCTGTATTTTCCTGATTTTGCACAGGAGTACGAAGGCGCTTTACGAGAATTGGCAAAAATCAAGGAGGTCAAGGAGAAGTTCAATGGGACCTGGGTGTACTCCCTGACAGGCGCACAAGGTAAAGAACTGGGAGCTTTAATGGCCAGATTCAAGTCATCGTTCCCAGATCATACGGACATGGTCGAGTACCTCCTGACCCAACCACAATCGGAAATCGCATTCCGTGTGAGACGCACACACGCAGAACTGCAAAAGGAGAACCAATGATCAACATCAAAGCAGACGTCAAGTATTTCCCTTACCCGATGCCACACAAGTGGGCTCAAACAGCGTTTCGGCACAACGAGCGCAAGATGAACCTACTCTGGTTGGTGAACCCCAAGATCGACACGTTCGCCCACTTACCCTGGGAAGGGGACGAGATCAGCGCCAGCATTGACCAACTGCTGGACAAGCAGACCATGCGGTCGCTCAATAAACCTCCTATCGAGTTCATGCAGGACTTCTGCATCATCGACACTGGCGACCTACTGTTGACCGAGACGTGGCCGCACAACTACCTACAGACCATGTGGGCTCGGGCTCGGGAAGCAAACAAACGCCTTATCGCAGGGTTGGGTCCTAACGTTTTGCGTGTCGATTTCCTCAACAAACGTAGGTTCGGGCAGTAGTCCACAGCTGATAACGATAACAAGAGGCACCAATGATTGAAGCTCCTGTACAGGAGCGAGCCAGATACAACCTAGTTAAGGCTCGGGGACATTTCCCCATTGATCTGTATGAGTTTCAGCAAGAAGCTGTAGAGGAGTTGAGCCCACTAGATAGGTCAGCTCTGTATCTGGACGTAGGTACAGGCAAAACCCTTACAAGCCTTGCCATTGCAGTTTACAAGTTGATCACAGGTATGGCGGAGACAGTATTAATTATTGTCCCGCCTGTACTGTTGGCTAACTGGGCGCGCAACATTGCCAAAATACCAGGAGTGACTTACTCCATTTATGCCGGGACCCCAGCACAACGTAAGCGCATTGACCTCAATAAACAGTTCATCGTTGTTGGGATTCAGATTTTTAAGCGAGACTTTGCCTACCTGAATGAAAGGTTGCAAGAAAAGGCAGTGTTCGGGATCGTTGACGAGGCGCAGATGTTGAAGAATCCTGCCTCTGACAACTTCCGTAAGGTGAGGGACTTTTTCATCCACCAGCAAATATGCTTGTTAACAGGTACACCACTGTCTATCCCCACGGATGGCTATGCCTTGATCAAGTTGGTGAGCCCCAATATCTACAAGACTCAGTACCAGTTTGAGTCTATCCATGTGGCTGAGAGGGACTTCTTCAAGAAGCCTACCAAGTACGCCAACCTGGATCTTCTCCATAAGAACCTGATGTTGTCCGCGATCCGGGTGCTGAAAGAGGATGTCCTGCTGGATCTGCCAGAGGTGACCTACAGCCCGATCTATTACGAGTTGGCGCCAGAGCACCTGACGCTTTACCGGCGCCTGGCTGACGAGCAAATGGTCAAGCTCACCAACGGGGAAAAGATTGACCTCACAAACGTGAGCGCGTTGTACCAAGCCTTGCAGCAGATCCCGTGCAACGCTGAACATTTCAGTGAGGGTGCAGTACAGAGTACGGCACTTGATCTGGTGGATGAGGTATTGGACGAACTTGGGGACAAGAAGCTGGTCGTCTTCTGCCACTACAAGATGACCACTCGGCGTCTGCTCGACCACCTCAGCAGGCACAACGCGGTGGCTGTCTATGGTGAGACAAAAGATCGGCAGGCTCAATTGGACAGGTTCATCAAAGACCCTGACTGCCGCGTGATTATTCTCCAGAATCAGGCGGCCTCAGCCGGGATTGATGGCTTGCAGGATGTGTGCCGCGATGCCCTGTTTCTGGAGATGCCATACCGCTCCACCACGTTCAGGCAAGCGGTGGCGCGATTGCACCGGGATGGGCAGAAGAACGGGGTCAACATCCGGGTCGCCATTGCAAACCGGACGATCCAGAAGAGAATTTGGGACATCGTCATGGAGCTGGACACGCTTGTGAACTCCGTGATTCGTGGCCCGCAGGACCTCCGGGACGCAATCAACGGGGGCTGACAAGTTGCCAGAAAACCCGATACACCCAAAGAATCCCTTGCCGCTTCTCGGGGCGGTAAGGTAGTCTCTGGCCCCTGCGGGTATAAGAAGAAGGATAGGGCAGCCCATGTACTGTTTTTACCAGACAAAGGGCGGGGCGCACGCTTGGGAGTGCGCTCTCGCGTCTGAACGAGATCGGTTGATTTCCCAGGACAAGGTCGAGTTTGTCTCTGTACTCGACGTCGACAACAGCTTCACACAAGACTTGACCCGGGAGGAGTTGGACGCGGTCAAGTATGCAGCACCCAACGGGTTTTACGCTGACTTCGACGGCGACCTTGAAGAGGTGCTGGGGCAGGCGAAGGTGTTTCTCCTGAAGCTCCAGGACGAACAGAAGTTTGACCTCTCACAAGCTCGCCTGTGGTTCACCGGGGGACGAGGGTGTCACATCGAGTTGCCTATCCCATGTTTTCTACCAAAGGTACCTCCGTCAGGTATTGCACACCTGCCTGCAATCTTCAAAGAGATTGCAATGATGCTGTATGTAGACACGCTTGATTTGAGGGTGTACACAGGGAAGCGAGGTAGGCAATGGAGAACCCCGAACGTACAGCGCAGTAACGGACTCTATAAAGTTCAGGTCACGGTCGATGAGTTTTTGGATGCGACACCAGAAACCTATGAGTCAATCTGCAAGGCTCCTCGGGCACCCCTACCTCTGTCACCTGCATCGTTTAACCCCAAGCTTGGTTTATTGTTCAACCAGGCGAAGGAGAAAACGGAGTTGTCCCTGCGTCGTCGCAAGTCGAAGAAGGCGAGTGCAGAGCAGGCTGAACGATTCAACGGACAGTGGCCGGATTCTTTCCGCCTCCTGCTGACTGGGGAGAACCTGAAGCCAACAGTCGGGTGGAACCAGATCGCCATGCAGGTCGCCAGCTTCGGGATTGCGTTGGGCAAGACTGAGGAGCAGGTGATTGAGGACGCTCAAGGACTCATCAACTACCACGCTGGGGACTCTGACCGTTATGGCTCCCCGAAGAAGCGGGAGCGTGAGCTGCGCAACCAGTACCGGTACCAAGACGGGAACCCGTGTTACGAGTTCTCGCTGGGTGGGATCAAAAGCCTGTTTGCCAAGGGTAGTTACACCTCAGACATCGACTGGACCGGGACTGTGGAAGACGACCCGGAGCCCAGCGTAGAGGGTGATGAAGCTGAGGGCGAAGATGGAGACAGCGACGAGGCCCCGACCGAGGACGAGGATAAGGATGCGCGGATCATGTTCGGTAAGAACGGGATCTTTGCGTTGACTGAGGAAGGTCCGAAGAAGGTCTGCCCAATCGGGATCACGATGCCATGCAGCTTGGTGAACAAAGAACACAAGCACATCGGTTTTGAGTTCCAGGCATACCTCGGCGGCAGGGAACTCGGACAAGCGTTCATCACCCTTGGTCACCTGAAAACCAAAGCGAGCTTCAACGAGTGGGTCAATCAGTTTGCGACCTGGCAGAACATCACCGACCTACTGGTGACCCACCTGCTTGATGCGTTGCGTGTTCGAACAGAGCGGAGTAAGAAGAAAATGATTGTGACATCACGAGAGGGGGTTGACCTCATCATCCCGCCTGGCGCGAAGTCCATTGAAGAGTTTGACCTGATCTTTGCGTCCCCATCCGAGTGCCTGTCGCCGAAGGACCGGCCATACAGGTTCCGTGGCCAGCATGACGAGCATGGCGCGTTCAAGTCTGATCTTCTGGATGCACCTCGTCTGGAGGATACGGAGGAGCACCGTGAGTTCTTTGACAAGTTGTGGCACATCAACACCCAAGAAAACCTTGCCAAGGTTGCTGGGTGGTTCTCGGCCGCCTTCTTGTGCCAGCTCATCCGGCACCGTTGGCGAGCGTTCCCCATGCTCCAGGTGTGGGGTGAAGCGGGGGCAGGGAAGTCTCAGACTGTTGAGCTGTGGAGCCACCTGCACTACTACCTGCGGAATCCGAAGAAAATCTCTTCGGCAGGTAACACGTTCTTCCCGATGATGGCTGCGGTCACACAGTCAGCCAGCATCCCGGTAATCTTCGAGGAGCTGAAGCCACGACAGATGGCGAAGTATCAACTGGACCAGGTGCAGAACCTGATGCGGACGAACTACACTGGAGACGCACTTGAGCGTGGCTCCGTGAATAAGGACGTGGCCGGAGGCGGCACCAAGGTCAACGGTTACGATAACGTGGCTCCGATCATGTTCATCGGTGAGGCGGTGGAATCCCAGACAGCCATTGCAGAGCGGTGTGTATCTGTCCCGTTGTCCAAGGCCGACCGGTCAGGTCGCAGCGAGTTCTTCGAGTATGTGTATGCACGCCGACAGGGTCGGTCAATGGCCAGCCTCGGGCGAAGCATGGTGGACATGACCCTCGCACTTGACCCCGACGCAATGAACCTCAAGGTGGAAGACTACCGGAAGATGTTCAGAGAGAAGATCGGGACTGTCGCATACGAGAACCAGAACAGACCTTGGCACAACCTTGCTGTGGTCCTCACAGGACTTGACCTGCTCAAGCTCACGCTGGAGCGGACCTTCGGGGACCGGTACAACGAGACAATCGAGGGGCTGAAGGAATCCCTTATCGGTAATGCGCTCGTGAATACCCACCGGACGATGTCGGAAGCAGCCAAGGTGCTAGATGTCATGGCTCAACTGACCCGCGTGAGTGACGTCCAGTATCAGTTGGTCAAGGGCACCGACTACGTCACTGACGGTAACACGGTCGATCTTAAGTTGCGCCCAGCCTATGCCAAGTACGTTCGCTACCAGTTGAGCCTGCGTCAGGAAGTCCTGTTCGACAACGACCGGGCCTTTATTGAAGGAGTGAAGCGGTACGAAGGCAAGATCGCCGACTCCTGCCCCGATTCAACGTTGTACCGGAACCCGTATGAGCCGCTCTTCAGGTTCGACTGCGCTGTTCTGGCGAACGACGGATGTGAGTTGTTCGAGATGTAAAAAGTTGCCAAACTGCTTGCGATGTACTAAAGTATTAATCGTTGGCAGTTGCACCACATTCAGGGCACCGCCCTGAATCCCTGTAATCAGGGCCAAACCAAGTTGTTTCTCAAACCAAGACCATAAAGGAACCAAAATGGGCCTCCGCGACAACCAAACCACCTCCGCTCCCGCATTCGAATCCGAGGATGAAACCATGACCACTGCTACTGAATCCCAGGCCGCCACCGCATCGGTTGCTGCCACCACTGCCATCGCTGCCGCCTCCGCTGGCGCTGTTGCTGTCGCTCGCCCCGCGCTGAAGTTCAAGCTCGGGTTTTCTGACCAGAAGGACGCCTTCCCCGTCGACGCCGTCGTTGGCCTGTCGATGAGCACGCCGCGTATCAAGGCGGAGCAGGGCGCGGCCTATGTCGGTGAGAAGAACCTCGGCGCCAAGATCCGCATGACCGTGGAATCGTGGAATACCCGCCTCCTGGTGTCTGCTGGTCTGGGTCCCAACGATCCGGGTTACAAGGAGTCGGTTGAGTACCTGCGCAACTCCTACGATGGTGAGACCATCCACGGCGACGGTTCCTCGGTCAAGGACTACATCGAGTATCTGAAGTCCCTCGGCTACGACAAGGCTCGCTCCACGCCGTATGCTGACATCTGGGGCTTCGTGACCTGGACTGAGAAGGATGGCGATGTCGACCCTGAAGCCCAAACCTTGCACCTGCTGCAAGCGTCGCAAACCTCGATGGGTGCTTTCCAAGCGTTCTGCACCACTCAGGGTCTGCTCCGCTCGAAGGGCATTGGCGCGGAGTTCAGCGAGATCGAGATCCACGCGGAAGCTCGTAGCAAGGGCACCCTTCGCTATACGAATTGGTCCTTCCACGCGCCAAAGAAGGTTAAGTAATGCTTGGACCAGATAACGTGAGAGACATCTTCGACTATAAGGAAGGAAGCCTTATCTGGAAGCAGAAGATTTCAGATAAGGTTGTGGTCGGGGCTGTAGCTGGGTTCTTAGATGGTGGGAAAAGACGTGTATCTGTGTTTAGGTCTAAGTACCTAGTCTCTCGCGTTGTCTGGTTGTGGCATTATCTTAAGTGGCCTACGAATGACATTGACCATATTGATAGAGACCCGACGAACAACAAGGTAGAAAATTTAAGGGACGTAACCCGGTCGGTTAATCTGCTCAACAGGTCAGTCAGGAATAAGAGGACTCTGGAGGGTGTTACGGCCCGAGACGGAGGGTTTGTATCCAGTATACGAACCTGCGAGGGTACAAAGTATCTTGGGTTCTTCCACAGCCCTGAAGAGGCTCACAAAGCGTTTTCTGAGGCTCATGTAAGAGTGCATGGGGTTAATTCGAGGTACCACCCAGAACACCCTAATTACGAGCCCCTGACATATTAAGCTTCTCCCGCAGCGCCTGCCCGGTGGGCGCTCAATAAATCCACCGGGCGCATGTATAGGCGTTCCGTGAGCTTCTATACATGTGCCCGACAAGCATAGATGGCGATGCAGTTGCCTTGTAAGCATCAGAGTACCGTTCAAGTCGGTAGTCGGGCGCCACCTGCCTGTAGCTCAACTGGATAGAGCATCGGTCTTCTACACCGTGGGTTGTGGGTTCGACTCCTACCAGGCAGGCCAAACAAGTTGCCATAAAAAGAAGAAAAACCAAATGAACAAGTACCTCCTTGCCGACACCGAGACCACTGGCGTCTCCACCAACGACAGAGTTGTCGAAGTTGCTTGGATGATCGTTGACGACACCCTTGCTGTTCTGGACAGTGGGCACAGTCTGATCAACCCGCTGATGCCGATTCCGGCAGGGGCAAGTGCTGTTCATGGGCTTACCAACCGGGACGTTGCCGATGCGCCGACTCTCGACGACTACATGGCTGGTGTGTTGAACAATAAGCTGGGCTCTGAAGAGTTCATCTTCGTAGCCCATAACAGCGCATTCGACTACCGCTACCTGTCACCGTACCTTGTGGAAGGTACGCCCCAGATGTGTACGTTGCGTCTGGCGAGGAAGATTTACCCGAAGGCGGACAATCACAAGCTTGGCACACTGGTGTATGAGTTGGGGCTGGAGGTCGATAAGGACCGCTTCCACTCTGCTGACGGCGACATGGCCATCCTGACGGCCCTGTTGAAGAAGATGTCTGAGGATACCGGCCGATCTCTGTATGAGCTGTTCGAGTACGCCAACAGCCCAATGGAGTACGTTTCTATGCCCTTTGGTAAACACAAGGGGTTGCCACTGAAGGATGTGCCAGCGTCTTACGTGAGCTGGTTCCTCAACAAGGCTGAAAACCCCGACCCCGACCTTGTGCATGCGTTCAAGCAGCTGGGCTACTAACTTCCAATCCATGACCCTTGCGGGAGAGTCATGGTGTAACAACCCCCGCGTAATCAGGAGAATGAAAATGGCTACTGCCAAGACTGTGTATGTTGCAAATGACGGCACCTTGTTCGGCGAAGAATCGGAAGCTTTGGCTCATGACGCGATGACCGCCAACAAGGCCAAGATCGACGACTTCATCGACCGCCACTTCCCGATCCCGGCGCCGGAAGCCGTCCTGAACGATGACGGCAGCCCGAAGCTGGACAACGATGGCAAGCCTGTCCTGAAGTCGAAGCAGAACGGCGGTCGCGGACCCGCCCGTAAGGCGATCTCGCTTTGGTTGGCTGAGAACAGCTGACCCGGGTACTGACTACCTTCAGCCCTGCTTTCGAGCAGGGCTTTTGCTTAACCAAGGAAGAATAAAAACATGGACATTAAAGACTACGTGCCGAAGGTTCGAGGCCTTATCAACCGACTCAACACCGTTGAAGACGACCACCTGCACATGGCGATGGGTATGGTCGGCGAGATTGGTGAGGTTGTGGATATTCTGAAGAAGTCGTTCGCCTATGGCAAACCACTAGACAAACTCAAAGTCCTTGAGGAACTCGGGGACTTCACCTTCTATACGGTTGGACTAGCCAATATGCTGGGGGAGGGCTTTGAGGATTTTGAGGTAGAGGACTGGGGATTAAGAACCAGCATGGCCTTGGGAACACTTGTATTTAGCTCAGGCACAGTTCTTATGGTGGTGTCAGAAGGCGAAGCAGCTGAGTTGAGAGGGGAGGTCATGAGGGAAGCACTCTGCGTAGTCCACACCTTAGCCCTCGACTTTGGGTCAAGTCTCGACGAAATCATGGATCTCAACATCAAGAAGCTGGAAGCTCGGTACCCCGACCTGCGCTTTGACGTTGACCGAGCCAACAACCGGGACGTCGAAGCCGAAGCGAAGGCTATGCAGCAATGAGGCAAGCGTCCTCGCCCCTGAGTCTGGCGTTGGACGCTCTACGGCTTGACCTGAGTGGGTGGCAACTGTTCGAGGGGTCCTACGCCGTTACGGTGCAGGTCCCCGCTATCCTGACCAACGAGCATTACGCCGGAATCCCGATTCGGGATCTACTTGTCCCCTCGTGCCGAGGGTCGGTGTCAGACCTTGCCACGGGGTTCACGAACCTGGCCAGATGGAAGCTGGGGATCTCCAAGGATGTCGGGATACCCAAGCCGATTCAACCGTTCGTGGACGGAAGCTTGGCCAGGTACGTGATCTGGGCGGGGGGCCACCGCGAGGTTGACCTCGACGTCGACATCGAGGCTGGGCGTGCCTTGGTTCTGGGGGAGTACACGTTCGGTCTGGCTGACGGGATGGCGATTTGTGAGTCTGATGACTACGCGGTGGAGTTCCCCACCACCGACCTGACCGAGGGTAGGACTTTCCGGTGTAGGGAGACTGGGTTCGTCGCCCTCTACAGGAGGGCGAAGGAGCTGGAGAACATGGGTGCGATGCAGGCGCTGTCGGCCATCCGGGGGAGCAGCTCGCACCCCTGGCGTCGAATCGCACCCTGGGTCTGGGTACCCCAGATCAAGCCAGATGAGAATCGGGTGAGCGAGATCGTGACCACCTCCTCAAACCCTGCGGCTGAGCTGTTCATCTACCTTGTCCCAGAGTTCTGTAGCCGCACCTTCTTCGAACAGTGCATCTACCCACTGAACGCTTGGAAGGTCAACCCAGATCAAGAGTTTCGCAGACACCTCTGGAACAAGTGCGCGAACCTGTTTTTTACCTGAGAAGAAGAAAAATGAAACTACTGATTGGTATCACCGGCAAGGCCGGTAGTGGTAAGGACACCGTGGCAGATTGGCTATGGGAGCGTCATGGCTTCCTGAAGCTGGCTTTTGCCGACCCTTTGAAGTTGGCCGCTGAAGCGATCTTTGGTTTGCCTCGGGAGATGTTTCATAACCGTGAGAAGAAGGAGGCCGTGCATCCCTATTGGGGTAAGTCTCCTCGGGAGCTTCTCCAGCTACTGGGTACCGAGGCGACAAAACCCGTCTTCGGTGAAGACATCTGGTTGAAGCGTTGGCTCATCTCTTACTCCATGTTCAAGGATAGCGACCCGTGCGTCGTCCCCGATGTCCGGTTCGACCTGGAAGCCCAATATCTTCGGAATATAGGAGGCGTCATCCTCCACCTGAACCGTGACGCAGCGGGGTTGGTTGGCAGCACGTCCAACCATGCTTCGGAGCAAGGTGTGACACCGTTTCCAGGTGATTTCGGGATCGACAACAATGGCTCCCTGAAGGACCTACGAGGTTTCACCGACCTCATCGTTGATCGTCTTACTCGTCGAGGTGACCTGTGAGCGAGCAATACTCTGACCTGATCGACCGAGCCAACTACATTGCCGAGGCGGCCACTCAGGAGGCCGTCGACCATGTTCGTAGGCTTGCGGCGCCGGAACAGGACCCGGACGACCTTGACCCTGACTGCGTGGATTGCGGCAACCCCATTGAGGAGGTCCGCCTCCAGATGTTGAAGTGTCGTTGTGTGTCGTGCCAAACCATCAAAGAAAAGAAGGAGAAAATGTATGGTCGATATTGACGCCCTGGCTGAACGTGTCTGGCCGCTCCATGAGCTGACGGACGAGGATCAGCGCCAGAAGAATATTGAGAAGTGGAAGAAGGCGGTGGTGTATCTCGGCCACCGTTGGATTGCGCTGCCGATGAACACGAAGCAAGGAGTAGCAGCATGACCCGCCTGATTGTGGATGTGTCATCAGTCGTGAAGCGGTGCCTTTACGTTGGCAAAGACTCTGAGAATGGGGTCGAGGTCGTATTCAACGGTAAGGCCGTGTGGTGTAACTCGGCGATGTATGGGTACGACAACGCGGTCAACAGCATCGTAGCCTGCCTTGAGACGCTGAACCTCGTCCCTCGTGACATGATCCTGGTCGTGGAAACCGGGACCTCCAAGATCCGCCGCCAGCAGATTTATCGGGGCTACAAGGAAACCAGGGAAGACAAGCCGAAGGAGATGAACACGGCCTACGGCGAAGCCCGGGACATGGTCGTCAACGCCTTCCGCCACCTGGGGGCGCATGTGGTGACCCAGCCTCATGTCGAGGCCGACGACGTGGTCGCCTACCTTGCTCAGAAGTTGAAGGGGCCGAAGGTCATCTTCTCGGAAGACGGCGACTTGGCCACGCTTATCAGTGACGAGGTCAGCATGTACCGGCAAGGGGCGTTGCTGGTGACCAACCCCTACGGCCCGTTCGAGACTCGCCACATTCCGGTCATGAAGGCACTGGTCGGGGACGGCGACGAGTACAAGGGTGCGGTCGGGTTCGGGAAGCAGTCTTGGATGGACCTGTTGGTGAACTACGGGGATTGCCTCGACGCGCTGGAAACCCTGATGCGGACCCGGAAGCTCTCCGAACTGAAGGACGACGTCAAAGATTTCCGACCCTTCCAAAAGGTGATTGACGGAGCCGCGCATGTCTATCAGTCATACGAATGTGCGCTGCTTCATCCAGAGTGGGTCGATACTCTGCGGGCGCCGCTTCAATGGAGGGCAGGTATGGTCAAGGTGGCTGAGGACTATCGCCTGAAGAAGTGGGGGCAGCAGGTGAGGCTCATCACCTCTGACAACTACGACAAAGCTGTGACCTTCTTGGCTGATCGCCTTCGCTTTTCTCCTTTCGTCACGCTGGACATTGAGACCTCAACGTCGGAAGAGTCCGACGCTTGGATGGAGGCTCGTGGCGCCGAAGAGAAGTTGGATGTTCTAGGGTCAGACTTAACAGGTCTAGGGCTTACATTTGGCGACAACAACCAGTACACGTACTACTTCTCTGTGGACCACAGGGACACGAACAACTGCACGGTGGAGCAGGTACGTGAGGCTGTGGCGCTCATTCCGCAAGGTATTTACACAGTTGTGCACAACGCCGCGTTTGAGCTGCCTGTCCTGCACAAGACCTGGGGTGCAGACCAACTTGGTAACGGTTGGTACGGGTTCCTTCCGAACGTGGTCGATACGGCTATCTGTAGCAGTTATGTGGATGAGAATCAGAGCCAAGGGTTGAAACAAAACTCCAAGCTCTACCTCGACTACGAGCAGCAGAGTTACGCTAGTGTGACCACGATGACAGGTACTCACGGCAATCTGCCCAGTGGAGGCAAGGTGGTCAGTGAGGAGGACTTGGGCGAAGGCTTGGTTCATGTCGTTAAGCAGTACAAGATGAACGAGCTTACTGCTGAGCATGTCCTCTCCTATGGTACCGATGACACCATCTGCACGGCTGGCCTATTCAACTTCTTCCGTCTGCGGATGGAACTGGAGGGGACTTGGGACGTGATGCTTGAGGTTGAGCAACTCCCAGCCTATGTGTGCGCCCTAGCCTATACGCAGGGAACGAAGTTCAGTCTCGAACGCATGTTCGAACTGGAGAAGGAAGACAAGGAGGCTTACAACGAGGCGTGGAAGGTTATACGCAGCTTCCTGATTGATTCTGGGTGGGAAGGTACGGTATGCCCGACATACCGGGAGCTGACGCCAGCCGCTGTGAAAGAGATCGTCACGATTGTCCTTGGGCTGGAACTCAAGACGATGGTCCGCACGGTGAGCAAGCTCGCCAAGTTGATCGAGGTCATGGACCATGATGACGCGCCACTTCTGGCTCAGTATGTTGAAGAGGGAAACCTTGACCAGATCAACGACTGGGTGAAGTCCCGTTTCCAGGGGGAGCCAATCTTCGATACAGGTTCGCCGAAGCAGATGAAGAAGTTCTTCTACGACACGCTCAACCTGCCCGTGCGGATCGTGAATTCGTGCACGGAGAAGGAGCGAGCGGAGAAGCCACAACTTGCGGCTGCGGTGAGTCGCCACAAGAAGATATGGGCGGGGTCGGGGTCAGAGCCTCCCCTCACGAAGGAGGAGATGGACCTCCTGAAAGCCAAGGCGAAGACGGACGACACGGCGGTGGACTTTGCGCTACTGCTTGACCGACCGGACGACCCCGTTCTGAAGGCGTTTCAGGTCATGAAGAAGTGCATGACCCGGCAGACCCTCTACTACAACAACTACCGCAACCTGCTGCACTGGCGGGACCACAAGATCCACGGTCAAGCTGGTCAGACTCGCACGGTAACCAGGAGGTTTGCCCCGTCTGACCCGAACCTGGCACAGCTCCCGAAGAAAGGGGAAGGGGTCAAGTTCCGTGGTTGCTTCAAGCCACACAAGAAGGACGCCGTTGTGGTGTCGATTGACTTCTCCGGACAGGAGTTGCGTCAGGGCGCCGGCCAGTCTGGCGACGCCAACATGCTTGCGTGTTTTGTGGGCGACAACCTGAAAGACATGCACAGCATGACTGCCGCTGGTGCGATGGAGAAGAAGTGGGGTCGCAAGAAACTGGACGAACTCATCTCCAGGTTTGGTAAACCCGATGACAGTGACTATGAACTCTTCATCCGGCTGAGGAAGACCAAGGAAGATGAGGTGGTGGCCAAGCTGGCAGACGACCTTCGCAAGAACGCGAAGAACGTTAACTTTGGTGCGCAGTACGACGCCCAGGCTCCCAAGCTGGCGGAGACCTTGATCATCCCCGTGGCGGATGCCCAGACCTTCCTCGACGCGAAGTTTGCCATGTTCCCCCGCTTTGAAGAGTGGAAGGAAGAGGTCAAGCAACAGGTCATGCGAGACGGGTTCGTCACCACCTGCATGGGTGCCCGTCGCCATCTTCGTGATGCGCTCCTGTCCGACAACAAGTGGGACGTCGAGAAGGCGCTTCGACAGGGGCCGAATTTCAAGATTCAGGGCTCCAGTGCCGAGCAGACGAAGTTGGCAATGGCTCGGCTGTGGAAGTCTGGGGCGCTGTGGAAGTATGACATGGTGTTCTTTGCGCCGATTCACGACGAACTCGTGTTCTCAGTCCACAAGGATCACGCCATTGATGTCATCCGCATCGTCCATGACTGCATGACCCAACCCTATGGGGACCTGCCAGTACCTTTCCTGGGCTCTATCAGCCTTGGGCCGGACTTCGCTGATCAACACGAAGCTGGGGACTGGTTCGTGGAGGAGAATATCCAGGAGATTCTGGACAACCTTTTCCACAGAAAAACGGATCAGAAAGTTGCCGAAACTGTTTGATGTGCTAAAGTAACAGTCAGGCACCCGAAAGGGTGCCTTGCCTATAAGGAGAAGAATATGGCAAAGCGTGGAAGCCCCGAGTGGTGGGCTGAACTCCGGCCTGAGCAGGCCGGGAAAGAGACGGAGCGGCTGGTCAAGTCGTACCTTGAAGAACGGAACAGGCAAACAACTTTCGCCTGGCACCGACTTCCAGACGCCACCTCAGCGCGAGGCGTACTGGCCGCCCAACCTGCTGACTTCCTGATCCTGTGTGAAGGTCGGACGACCTTCCTGGAGGTGAAGGCGCTGAAGCACCCATACAGGTTGCCCAAGGATCGGCTGACGCAGCATGCGGTCCTCAACAAGTTCTGTTATGCCGGTGCTCGGACAGTGGTGCTGGTCCACCACTACGTCGAAGGTGTGTGGAGGTTTGCCTCAACAGCCGAACTGGAGTACGGCGTCCCGTCCTGGGACCTGCGCAGCGTCCGCACGGAAACCAGTCTCGCAGACATTCTGGATGTCATCCTATGAAAGTGCGGTGCCCTGTTTGTGGGAAAGAAGTTGATGTAACGAAGCACCGGAAGTACGCGCCACACAACGACGGTGCTTCTAGATGTGCAATGAGTGGCAAACGTTTTGATAATCAGGAGAAGAAGAATGCGTCTCACTAACCACATCCGTTCCGTGTTCGTCCGTTCTGTGATGCAGGACATCCCCAAACCCGACTACAAGAAGATTGGCGACGATCTTCAGGAGGCGCTCTACGCCGCCATGTCCGCCGATGTTCGGCGTGTTTACCGCAAGGTTCCGAAGGCTCTGCGCACTGGGTACGAATACAACTTCGACGAGCGCGGAGGCGGCCGCACGTTTATCGTCGGGGACGCGGACTTCGAAAAGGTCAAGGAACCTTTCGTACAGCAGTCCGCAGCCTGGAGTCACTTCCGCAAGAAGCTCACATCCGCCATCGAGGTATTCACGACTGTCAAACAAGTGCGCGACGCCTTCCCCGAACTGGCTCACCACCTGCCGAGCGAGTCGAAGCCGACTGCACAGCTGCCGGCTACATCCAATCTTGTGGCGGAGATGGTAAAGCTGGGCTGGAAGCCTCCGGTTGAAGCCGCGTCGGAGGGCAAGTGATGTCGCGCACTTTCCTCGGAATCTATATCCGGACACTTGCAGTAGCTGCCTGGATCATCGTGTGGTTTGGTGTGGTACCTCCCATGATCAGTGATGACAGCTACATCGCCATGTCTTTTGGCGTGTTGCTCGTGTTGTTCAGCGCCCCTCTAGTCGTCCTCCATGTTATGGAGATTTACACACTGGGGGCCTTAATCCTCTGCACCCTCCGCAAAAATAACCAAGAAAAGGAAGGATCATGAAAATCACGAAACTCATCACCATCGCTGCTATCGCTCTCTTGACTGCCGCGTGTTCCAAGGTGCCGGCAGGGAATGTAGGCGTCAAGGTCTATCTCCTGGGCGGGGATAAGGGCGTCGATTCCGAGGTCGTCGGCCCGGGTCGTTACTGGGTTGGGCTGAACGAGGACCTGTTCCTGTTCCCGACTTTCACTCAGAACTTCGTCTGGACGCAGGACTCTCAGGCCGGGTCGGAGACGGACGAGTCGATCTCGTTCCAAACCGTGGAAGGGATGAGCGTCAACGCCGACATCGGGATCAGCTACGCGATTGACCCGGCAAAGGTTTCGGAGGTTTTCCAGAAGTACCGCAAGGGTGTTGGGGAAATCACGGACATGTACCTGCGCAACATGGTCCGGGATGCCTTGGTCAAGGCTGCTTCCGACCAGCCCATCGAGACCGTGTATGGTCGTGGAAAGACTGAGCTGATCGCCGAGGTCGAAGAGGAGGTTCGTCGCCAGGTATCTCCCATCGGTATCAACGTCGAGCGGGTGTACTGGATCGGAGACATCCGGCTGCCCCAGGCTGTGATCAATTCGATCAACGCCAAGATTCAAGCAACCCAGATCGCGCAGCAACGGGAGAACGAAGTGGCGGCAGCCAGGGCTGAGGCGGATAAGGCCGTGGCTCAGGCCCGAGGCGAATCCGAGTCCCGTCTGATGATGGCCAAGGCTGAAGCTGAGGCGATCCGGATCAAGGCCGAGGCGTTGCGTGAGAACCCAAAGCTCGTGGAGCTGAATGCGGTAGAGAAGTGGGACGGGAAGCTGCCGGTGAACATGTACGGCTCGTCCCCTCTTCCGTTTCTGAGCGTGCAAAAGTAACAGACCGTGGTTGAAGCGTAACCGCTCAAGAATCATAGAGGCCGCCATCACGGTGGCCTCAGCATTGGAGAATAAAAAGATGGTTATCAAGCCACTACTCGCTGCCACAGCGAGCGAAGAAGAGATCAAATACCCTTGCAGTATTTCCCCGAAGCTGGATGGGATTCGGTGCCTTGGTATCAACGGCAAACCGATGAGCCGAAAGCTGATCGAGATTCCGAACCTCTACGTCCAGAGTGTGTTTGCCTCTGGCGTCTTCGATGGTCTTGACGGTGAACTGATCGTTGGTCCGCCGAACGCGGATGACGCCTACCGACAAACCATGTCTGCGGTCATGAGCCGCGATGGTGAGCCTGACTTCACCTACTACGTGTTTGATCGTTGGGACAGCCCAACGACACCGTTCAGAGAACGGTTTGCGAGTTTGAGCATTCTGCCCTCCCCTGCGAAGCTGGTACCACACATCACCGTACACGACCTAACGGGTCTGCTGGAGTTCGAAGACCTCTGGCTGTCTGAAGGCTATGAAGGCGTGATGGGCCGCAGCCTGGAAGGGGCCTATAAGATGGGTCGCTCGACGATGAAGCAGGGCATCCTCTGGAAGCTCAAGCGTTTTGTCGATGAAGAATTCGAGGTGGTCGGTTTCGAAGAACTGATGCACAACGAGAACGAGGCGACGACCGATGAGCTGGGCCACACCAAGCGTAGCTC
>Ga0209066_10000682_pt1 | contig 48620 bp, 38 predicted proteins | sample All_14_2_FD_187198 | JGI IMG/M metagenome (GOLD analysis project Ga0209066, IMG submission 187198) | Freshwater microbial communities in response to fracking from Pennsylvania, USA - Allegheny Zone_MetaG_DW_15 (SPAdes) (version 2) ... | reverse complement strand
TCAGTTCGGCGGGTCACGTTAGCTTGCGGGGTCGAGCCGCCAAAATATTGCGCGACCTCTCCCCGCCATCCTCCACCCCGTAGTCTCTTTCATCATCAGGGGTGGCGCGAGTCGCAATGATCGTTAGTGAGCGGCGCGCCGTGCTGCGACGTGTTCGGCCTTTGTTGGGCGGCCACGCCGCCTGGGTGCTGGTGGAGGCTGATCAGGCAAGGCGGCAGCGGGACTCCGGTGATGATCGGATTCCAGTTTTTGTTCCAGCCAGGCTTCAACGTCTGAGGGTCTGAAGCGCAGAAGCTTGCCCAGCTTCGTGACCCGGGGGAGGTCGCCGCCTACCGAGTGGCGGTTGTAGATGGTCTGCTTTGCGATGCCCAAAAGATTTGCCAGTGTCTCAGGGGTGAGAAGTTGCTCCACGGTCCATTTTCCAGCGTGAGCAGTCACATGACTGCCCAGAGTGTAGGTAATAAGGACCGGTTTACTTTTCTTCCTGGCCGAAGTTGGGCCCGTGGTGCTGTGGGATGTTCCGATTTTGCAGCACTTCTGCAGCAATTTTGCAGCACTTAGTGCTGCAAAAACTGGTAGCATGAAGTAATGAAGGGTATAGAAGTGCGTTGATTTTATTGATTCTTTGGGCTTAATCCTGCGCCACAAAAGGGGCCGGGGGCAGATTCAAAATCCGCCGCCGCAAGGTGTGGGGGTTCGAGTCCCCCTCCCGGCACCATCAGCGCGCTCCTCTGCGCGCCATTTGTCGCTCTGACAAGTTCGGTTTTGGTCGTTCGCGCCCCGTCAGGGGCGAGATTCTGGATCATCCTTGGGTGCAATGGCAAATGCCTGATGCCTGTGAGGGCTCATCCAGAGTCCGCCGCTCGAATCAGTCGGTCTCTGTCTTCATCCCAGTTTTTGTCCCTTGTTGGCTGCTGCGCTGATCGCGCGGACTGCCGGATGCGTCAGCCGGCGCTCCACCGAGATCGCGTAATAGGTTTCGATCACGCCGTCGGCGTCGCCCAGATGCACCATCGCGTCCTGGCGGCAGAGTTGTTCTCCGACCATGGATGCGCTGGGGAAGATGCCTGCGCCGGCCTCGGCGAAGGCGCGCATCAGCGCGCTGTCGTCGAATTCGCCGACGATTCTGGGCTTGAGTTGCGCCGCGTCGAACCAGCGCAGCAGCGGGCTGCGTACGGCGGCTTCGCCACCCGGCAACAACAGTGGAGCACCGTCGAGACACTTTGGAAAAGCGCCTCGCAGGCTCGATGCCAATGCGGGTGTCGCGAAGAAACCGATGGTTGACTCGCCCAGCGTGTGGCTGTAGCCGCGCACGTCCATGTTCGGTGGCATCGGGCCGTCGGCGAGCACGACATCGAGCTTGTGGATAGCGAGTTCGCCCAGTAGCGCATCGAACTTGCCTTCACGGCAGACGATGCGCATCGGTTCGGCCATGTTCATTGACGGTGCGAGCAACAGCCACGCGATGGCCTTGGGTACGACATCGGCGATCCCGACCCGAAAGGGGACCGTTCGTCCGCTTGCCCGGCTGCGGATTGCCTCCTCCAATTCGTCGCCAAGACGAAAAATTTCCTCGGCGTAATCGAGTGCCACACGTCCCGTGTCGGTCAGTGCCAAACCGCGTCCCTGGCGCTTGAACAGGCTGACACCGAGTTCGGCTTCGAGTGTGGCGATCTGGCCCGACAGGGTTTGTGGCGCAAGTCCGGAACGTTCCGCTGCACGCACGATCCCACCTGCACGGGCAACGGTCCAGAAGTGGTGCAACTGCTTGTAGTTGATCATGGCTGCCGTCCGGATCGATGAATACTTCGGAAAAAACAGATACACATTCTGTTGAACTGAGATTTTATCGAAGCGTCTGAGGTTTAGTATCCGTCAGGCGTTGAGCCTGATGGCAGTACGCAACTACACAAGGAGACTCAGCATGCGAATCGATCTGCATTGTGACGGCGTTGAACCCGCTCCCGTCCTGCGTGAATACGTAACCCGCCGGATGAGCTTCGCAATCGGACGTTTCCGTGACCACATTCAGTGGGCGCGTGTGAAAGTGGCCGATGTCAATGGTCCGCGCGGTGGCAACGACAAGCGCTGTGTGGTGCAGCTGCGCTTGCGCAACCTGCCGGATGTCGTGTTTGCGATTACACAACTCGATGTGCGTGCCGCGGTCGATCAAGCCGCCGAGCGTGTGGCGCGTGTCCTGGCACAGCGCGTACGCCGCACGCAGCGCCCCGCTCGGGCCCGGATTGAGCCAATGCAGGCCCTGCCGGCCTGAGTTGGCCCCGGCCAGAACGCTTCCCCTGTCCAGAGTCCCCGCCAAGTTGGCAGAGACTCTCAAAACAAAGCCAATCCCTGGAGGAAACAACGCATGGAAAACCGTCTTTCGACAATGACACGCTCCGAAGCTTCGGTGCTGTCGACCAACAAGGTCATCCGCAACACGTACATGCTGCTGTCGCTGACGCTGGCTTTCTCGGCGCTGACGGCCGGGTTGTCGATGGCGATGGGCGCCCCGCGCCTCGGTATCATCGTCACTTTGGTCGGCTACTTCGGTCTGCTGTTTGCCACCAGCAAATTCCGCAATAGTGGCTTGGGTGTTCTGTTCGTGTTCGCGCTGACGGGTTTCATGGGCTTCACGCTCGGTCCGATCATCTCCACCTACCTGTCGCTGCCCAACGGCAGCAGCATCGTGATGCAGGCGATGGCCGGTACCGCAGCGATCTTCCTTGGCTTGTCGGCCTACGCGATCACGACCAAGAAGGATTTTTCCTTCATGGGCGGCTTCCTGATGGTCGGCATCCTGGTCGCTTTCCTGGCCGGTTTGGGCGCGATCTTCTTCGAGATTCCCGCGCTGTCGCTGACCGTTTCGGCCGCCTTCGTGCTGCTGATGTCGGGCCTGATCCTGTTCGAGACCAGCAACATCATCCATGGTGGTGAAACCAACTACGTCATGGCGACCGTGTCGCTGTTCGTGTCGATCTTCAATCTCTTCACCAGCCTGCTGCATCTGCTGGGTTTCATGAACAACGACTGACCGCACGTCTCGATCAGTTGAAGAATGCGGGGTGGCTGCCGAGAGGCGGTCACCCCGCTTGTTTTCTCCGTGCTGTTCGCTGGGCAGACTGCGTTTGCCCGAATGCGAAGGGTACGACGTGGGCAGTGTGGCGCTACAATGGCGCACATTTTTCAGTGGGAACGGTTGGATGAAGACCACTTTTCTGGATTTCGAACAGGCTGTTGCCGAGCTGGAAGCGAAGATCGACCAGTTGCGTTTCGTCTCCGATGACCCGGCTGTGGATATCTCCGAAGAGATCTCTCGCCTCGAAGCCAAGAGCCAGTCGCTGACCAAGGATATCTACGCCAAGCTGTCGCCGTGGCAGATTGCCCAGGTTGCGCGTCATCCGCAGCGGCCTTACACGCTCGACTACACCCAGCATGTCTTTACCGACTTTGAAGAACTGCACGGTGACCGCTCGTTTGCCGACGACAAGGCGATTGTCGGTGGTCTGGCGCGTTTCAATGGCGAAAGCTGCGTCGTCATCGGTCATCAGAAAGGCCGTGACACCAAGGAAAAGATCGCGCGCAACTTTGGCATGCCGCGCCCCGAGGGGTATCGCAAGGCGATGCGGCTGATGAAGCTGGCCGAGAAGTTCGGCTTGCCCGTCTTCACCTTCGTCGACACGCCGGGCGCGTATCCGGGCATCGGTGCGGAAGAGCGAGGACAATCCGAAGCGATTGGTCACAGCATCTACCTGATGGCGGAGCTGAAGGTGCCCATCATCAGCACCATCATCGGTGAGGGAGGCTCGGGTGGCGCGCTGGCGATTGCGGTGGGGGATCAGGTGCTGATGCTGCAGTATTCGACCTACTCGGTCATCTCGCCCGAAGGCTGCGCTTCCATTCTTTGGAAGAGTGCGGACAAGGCACCGGAGGCCGCTGAGACCATGGGGATCACGGCGGCGCGGCTGAAGTCGCTGGGCCTGGTGGATAAGGTGGTCAACGAGCCGGTGGGTGGTGCGCACCGTGATCATCGTGCCATGGCGGCATCACTCAAGCGTGCGCTGGCCGAGGCGCTGCGCCAGGTCAGCCACTTGACGCCGTCCGAACTGGTGGCACAGCGGTACGAAAAGTTGATGACCTACGGTCGCTTCAAGGAAGTGGCGGCCTGAGATGTTGTTGCAGACGGCTTCCCGTGCGCTGACCGCGGCGGGAGTCGGGCCGGGTGCGCGGCTTTGTTGCGCACTGTCGGGTGGAGTCGATTCGGTCGTCTTGCTCGACGTGCTGCATGCGCTGGCGCCTCGTGTCGGCTTTCTGTTGCAAGCAGCGCATGTTCATCATGGTTTGAGTTCCAACGCTGATGCCTGGGCGCAGTGGTGCGAGGCGCGCTGCGCGCATTTGCAGATCCCTTTCTCGCTATTCCGCGTGGATGTTCCGCGCGATGATGCCGATGGGCTCGAGGCCGCCGCTCGACGTCTGCGTCATGCTGCACTCGATCGTGTGAGTTGCGACTGGCTGGTGTTCGGGCACCACCAGGACGACCAAGCTGAAACCCTGCTTTTCCGCCTGCTCCGCGGTAGTGGGGTGCGGGGTGCGGCGGCGATGGCGGCATTTGAGTCGCCTGGTGCTGCGCGACCGGGGCGAGTGAGGCCACTCATGGCCTGCCGTCGTGCCGATATTGTCGACTGGGCGCGGCAGCGTAGCCTGTCCTGGGTCGAGGATGAGAGCAATACGCGGCCCGACTTCAGCAGAAATTACCTTCGGCATCGCGTTCTGCCGATCATCGAAGAGCGCTTTCCGGCTGCCGCAGCCACGCTTGCCCGAGCGGCGGGGCATTTTCGCGAGGCGAGCGAATTGCTCGATGAGTTGGCGGCACTCGATCATCTGGACTGTGGCGGACGGCTGCTGCAACGCGATCGCGTACTGGCGCTATCCGATGCCCGCGTTGCCAATCTGCTGCGCTGGATGGCGAAACAGGCGGGTTTTCAAGCGCAGCCCCGGGCGCAGGTGCATGAACTCTTACGCCAGTTGCGCGCGGTGCCGCTCATGCACCCGATGCGGACGGGCTGGGGCGAGATGGCCTGTTGCGCTTATCGTGGTCAGCTTTGGCTTGAGCCCCTGGTGCCCGATTGCCCATCTCCGCAAGCATGGTCGGGTGAAGACAGCCTGTCGTGGGGTGCAGGCAGGGTGAGTTTCCGCTCCGTTGTCGGTGGAGGCCTTGCACTGACGGCGCTCGATGCGGCTGAGGCAATCGCGCTTGCCAGTCGTCGCCCGGGTATGCGTATGCGCTTGGGGGCAGGAAGGCCGCGTCGCAGCTTCAAGAATCTGTGCCAGGAAGCGGGTCTTCCTGAATGGATGCGCGATCGCCTGCCGGTGCTATGGGTCGATGGCGAACCCGCCTGGATTGGCGGTATCGGTACTGCTGCCGAGTTCGCTTGTCCGCCAGAGGCCGCGGGCGTCCTGCTCGAATGGCTGCCTGCGCGCGCGGACTGAGTCAGCCGCGCAGGGTGGTCAGCATCTGCGCCAGTTCCACGGCCGAACGTACTGCCATCTTGTCGAAGATCCGCGAGCGGTGTGCTTCGACCGTGCGCATCGAGATCGAGAGCTGGTCTGCGATGACCTTGTTGTATTTGCCTTCGAGGATCAAATCCATCACTTCGCGTTCGCGCTGAGTCAATGTAGATAGACGGGCCTCGATTGTCTCGCGGCTGGCAGCGGCGCGTTGGCGCTCGGCATCCAGCGCGAGGGCTTTCTCGACCAGATCCACCAGATCGTGATCGTTGAAGGGCTTCTCGATGAAGTGGAAGGCGCCTTTCTTCAAGGCCGCCACCGCCATCGGCACGTCGCCGTGACCGGTGATGAAGATCACCGGCAGTTCGCAGCCGCGCGCGAGCAGGGCGTCGAAGCATTCCAGCCCACTCATGCCATTCATGCGGATGTCGAGCACGATGCAGCCTCGCCAGTCGACTTGCCAAGCCTCCAGGAAGGGCTCGCCACCTTCCCAGGTCCGGCAGGCGACGCCACGAGTCTTGAACAGCCACTGCAGTGCGTCGCGAATGGCTTCGTCGTCGTCGATGATGTGGGCGCAGGCCGGATTCATGCAGTTTCCACGGGTAGCGAGAGAGTGAAGATGGTACCGCCCTCGGGGTCGGCTTCGAAAGCCAGGCGGCCGTGATGGAGCTCGGCGATCGAGCGGCAGATGTTCAGGCCCATGCCCATCCCTTCCGGCTTGGTGGTGAAGAAAGGTTCGAACAGGCGTGCGGCGGTTTCAGGCGGAATGCCGGCGCCGCGGTCAGAGACGCGTACGCAGACGTGGCGTCCTTCCAGGCTGGTGCGGATGCGGACTTGGCGTCGCAAAGGCGGGGTGTCGCGTAACGCGTCCATGCCGTTACGTACCAGATTGACGATGATCTGCTCGATCATGACCGCATCCGCGAGCACCGTGGGCAGCGCGGGCGCCAAGTCGGTGATGATGCGCATCTGGCGCTTGCGGGCGTCGGCTTCGATGAGGCCGACGGCATCGCGGATCACGGTGTTGAGGTCGAGGGGGGTGCGCTGGGGTTCGGAGCGGCGTACGAAGTCGTGCACGCGGCGGATGATTTCGCCCGCGCGCCGCGCCTGGCGGGCGATGCGCTGCTGGATGTCGAGCAGTTCGTTGCGGTCGAAGGCGTCGGACTCGAGCCGGTTGATGCATCCGCTGCTGTAGCTGGCGATCGCGGCCAAGGGCTGGTTGAGTTCGTGGGCGAGGGTGGAAGCCATCTCACCCATCGTGACCAGGCGCGAGGTGGCCTGCAGGCGTTCTTCCTGCTGAAGCGCGAGTTCGCGGGCGCGCTTCTGTTCGGTGACGTCGAGCACCGAGCCCATCCAGCCCGTCTGTCGGCCGCGCGCGTCAATCAGCGGGGCCTCGAACAGCAGCACGTCGAGTACCTCTCCATTCTTGCGGCGGAAACGCAGCTCGACGCCTTCCGGGGTCGAGCCGGTGTCCTCGAGGCGATCAAGCAGCTCCTGGCGACGCTCCGTGTGGTCGGGCAGCCAGTAAGGCAACGGGGGTTCGAGGCCGACCAACTCGTCGGCGCGATACCCGGTCATGCTGCAGAAGGCCGAGTTGACGTAGGTGAGGCGGCCATTCAAATCGCGGGCACGCATGCCGGTGAGCAGCGAGTCTTCCATCGCTTTGCGAAAGGCCGACTCCTCCAGCAATGCGGCCTCGGCCTGCTGGCGGCGGGCGAGTTGACGGCGCAGTTGCACCACGCTCCAGACGATGATGCCGCCCAGCAGCACGATCGATGCGGTGAGCAGCACCGGAATCCAGCGCGTGTCTGATTTGTAGGCGGTGATCTCGAGCGTCAGGCCGTGTCCTGGCGGGTCGAAGGGCATGCGATAGGTGAGTTGCGGTGCGATAGGGGCGACCTTGGATTTGGCTGCGATCTCGCGGCCGTCGCCGTCGAGGACGGCGACGCGATAGCGTTCCGAGAACCACCAGGGCAATTCGCGGATGACGAGGTCCGACAGCGAATACACGCCGATGACGATGCCGAGCAGATCGTCTTCGGACCAGACAGGCACGTAGATCGGGAAGTGGTGATTACCCAGTACGGGGTAAGCCTGGCCGTACGCCGGGCGTCCTACGCTGCGCGCGAGTTGGAGGGCCGTGTCTGCAGCCAGCTGGACGTACTCGTCGGTCTGTCCGGTCCCGGTGGGCGGCATGGTGCCCACTTGCGAACCGTCGGCCTTCATCCACAGGATGCGGACCAGCCCGCGTTCCTGGTTGAGGAGGTGCTGTACCTGTGCCTCGGTCTGTGGGGTCGGTTTGCCACCATAAAGACCCGGTCCGAGCTGTTGTAATTGCACTTCGTTGCGATCCAGATGGAAACGGAGGTTTTGTTCCATCCACAGGACGTCGCTGATCAGCGTGGCCTTCTGCTCATCGCTGTCATATTCCCGCGTGAGCCAGACCAGGGCTGCGATCGCAGCAAGAAACAGCGCCAGACTGAGAAAGGGCAGTCTGGCGATCCATCGGCTGCGGATCGAGGGGGAGGGCGGGAGAGGGCATTCAGGCGCCTGGCGTCCGCCGGCCGAGGCCATGAATTTTGCGGGTTCCACGTATGCGGCATTCCACAATAGCGACGCCAAGGCGTCAGAAAGGATACTGATGACCTGCACAGCGTGCTTTATGTGCGGTCTGTCCGTCGTGGTGGTCGATCGTCCGCGTCGGAATAAATCGAAGCGTCCTCAAGGACGCGACTCATTCGGAGGAGAAGGTCTCATGAAGATTCGTGCGCTTCTGGTTGGTCTGGTGGCTGTTGGCCTGTCGGCGACTGCGGCGGCTGCTGATCCGATCATCATCAAGTTCAGCCACGTCGTGGCCCAGGATACGCCCAAGGGCAAGGCCGCCGACAAGTTCAAGGAACTCGCCGAGAAATACACCAGCGGTGCGGTCAAGGTCGAAGTCTATCCGAACAGCACGCTGTACAAGGACAAGGAAGAGATGGAAGCGCTGCAGCTCGGCGCCGTCCAGCTCCTCGCTCCATCGCTGGCCAAGTTCGGCCCGCTCGGTGTGCGCGAGTTCGAAGTCTTCGATCTGCCCTACATCTTCGACGGCTACGATGCCCTGAACAAGATCACCCAGGGCACGGTCGGTCAGCAATTGCTGACCAAGCTCGAACCCAAGGGCATCAAAGGCCTGGCTTTCTGGGACAACGGCTTCAAGTCGTTCTCGGCCAACACCCCGATCAAGAAGCCCGAGGACCTGCGCGGCAAGAAGATGCGCATCCAGTCGTCCAAGGTGCTCGAGGAGCAGATGCGCGAGGTCAAGTCGCTGCCACAGGTGATGGCCTTCTCCGAGGTCTATCAAGCGCTGCAGACCGGCGTGGTCGATGGCACCGAGAACCCGCACTCCAACCTCTTCACCCAGAAGATGCACGAAGTGCAGAAGCACATGACGCTGACCGATCACGGTTATCTGGGCTACGCCGTCATCACCAACAAGAAATTTTGGGATGGCCTGCCGGCTGAGGTGCGTACCCAACTCGACAAGGCGATGAAGGAATCCACCGAGTTCGCCAACAAGATCGCCAAGGAAGAGAACGATAAGGCGCTCGAGGGCGTCCGTGCGTCGGGCAAGACAGAAATCTACACCCCGACCGCCGAGGAAAAGGCCGCTTTCAAGAAGGCCCTGGTGCCGGTGCACAAGAAGATGGAGTCGCGTATCGGTGCGGACCTGATCCAGTCGATCTACAAGGAAACCGGTTTCGATCCGGCCAAGCTGTAATCCACGTTTCATCTCACCCAACAGCGCCCGTCAGGCTCGCAAGGACCGACGGGCGTTTTTCCGGGGGAACATCCTCATGAACAAGCTTCTCGATCGCCTCGAGGAGATCATCATCGGCAGTTTGATGGCGGTCGCAACGATCGTCATCTTTTTCTCGGTGGTGCATCGCTACCTTTCCGGCTATGAAATTCCGGTGCTGCAGGACCGGCTGCTCGACATGAACGTCGGCTGGGCGCAGGAGTTCTGCATCATCCTCTTCGTCTGGATGGCTAAGTTCGGCGCGGCCTATGGCGTGCGCACCGGCATCCACGTCGGCGTCGACATCCTGATCAACAAGCTTTCGGGCACGCCGCGTGCGGCGCTCATCCACATCGGCTTGGTGTGCGGCGTGATCTTCACGGGCCTGATCGGTCTCTTCGGTGCGCTGTTCGTGTGGGAGAACGGCATGGCCTACGAGACGCTGACGCTGCTCGGCCGAGATACCGGTGATTTCTTTGAAGGTCCGACCACGCCCGACTTGGAATGGCCGACCTGGATCGTGTATTCCGCCGTGCCGCTCGGCTCCTTCCTGATGAGTTACCGCTTCCTTCAGGTGATGGTGAGTTTCGCCCGCACAGGAGAGCTGCCCACCCACGACCATGGTCACGTCGAAGGTCTGGACGACGACCAGGACGAGAGCGTGCTGCTCGAGGGTGAGGCCTTCTCGATCGCGGAAGACATCGAACATGCCCGCCGCGAGGCCGACGCGAAGCGTCCGGGCTCGGGAAAGAGTCTGGGCAAGTGAGGGAGACGACATCATGACCAACACGATTGCAATCTTTGGCCTGCTCGTCGTCCTGATGGCGATCGGCATGCCGGTGGGCGTGGCGCTCGGCCTCACGGTGCTGAGCTTCATGTTCCTTTTCACCGACGTGCCGCTCGAATCCGTGGCGCTCAAGATGTTCACCGGCATCGAAAAGTTCGAGATCATGGCGATCCCGTTCTTCATTCTCGCCGGCAACTTCCTGACCCACGGCGGCGTGGCGCGGCGGATGATCAACTTCGCGACCTCGATGGTCGGTCACCTGCGCGGCGGCCTGGGCATGTCGGCGGTGCTGGCCTGCGCGCTGTTCGCTGCGGTGTCGGGCTCCAGTCCGGCAACGGTGGTGGCGATCGGCTCGATCCTGATTCCGGCGATGATCAAGCAGGGCTACCCGGTGCGCTTCGGCGCGGGGGTGGTCGCCTCTGCCGGCGGGCTGGGCATCCTGATTCCGCCCTCCATCGTCATGGTGATGTACTCGGTGACGACCAACTCCTCGGTCGGTGCCCTGTTCATGGCGGGCGTCATCCCGGGGTTGTTGCTGGCTTTCATGCTGGGTTTGTGTACCTGGTATGTGGCGCGCAAGAACAACTACCCGACGCTGCCGACGGTCAGCTGGGCCGAGCGCATCAAGGCTTTCCGTAAGGCCTTCTGGGGTCTCATGCTGATCGTCGTGGTGATGGGCGGGATCTACTCGGGCATGTTCACCCCGACCGAGGCAGCGGCGATGAGCGCGGTGTACGCCTTCTTCATCGCGGTGTTCGTGTACAAGGACCTGACCTTCAAGCAGATCCCGCGCGTGCTGCTCGATTCGGCCAACATGAGTGCGATGCTGCTGTTCATCATCGCCAGCGCGGTGCTGTTCTCCTTCATCCTGACCAGCGAGCAGATTCCGCAGCGCATGGCCGACGCCATCGTCGCCAGCGGCATGGGCCCGATCGGCTTCCTGATCGTGGTGAACATCCTGCTGCTGGTGGCCGGCGCGCTGATGGAGCCGTCGTCGATCATCCTGATCCTGGCGCCGATCCTGTTTCCGGTGGCGGTGGCGCTCGGCATCGACCCGATCCACTTCGGCGTGATGATCGTGGTGAACATGGAGATCGGCATGATCACGCCGCCGGTGGGCCTGAACCTGTTCGTCGCGAGCGGCATCACCAAGGCGGGCCTCACCGAGATGAGCAAGGCGGTCATGCCCTGGCTGTACACGATGCTGGTGTTCCTGATGATGATCACCTACATCCCGAGCATCTCGACCTTCCTGCCCAAGGCGCTGGGCATGATGTAAGAGCCCGAATACGGCCTCGGCGAGGAGCCAAGGCCGTGCTCGGAAACAATCCCCGCAAGGCGCCAAGGCCGGGCGGGGATTGTCATTTCTGGTGCTGCTGCTTGCGTCGCCTTACATCCGCGCGTCGGCCAAGGGCATCGGTGTCACGCGAAACCTGTTAAAATTTCGCGCTTTTTTCTTAACCTCGCGCTTTTTGCAGGCGCAGTCCCGGAGTTTTTCCATGGCAATCGAACGCACCCTGTCCATCATCAAGCCCGACGCCGTCGCCAAAAACGTGATCGGCCAGATCTACGCCCGTTTCGAAGGCGCCGGTCTGAAGGTCATCGCGGCCAAGATGGCTCACCTGTCCGAGCGTGAAGCTGGCGAGTTCTACGCCGTGCACAAGGAGCGTCCCTTCTTCAAGGATCTGGTCTCGTTCATGACCTCCGGCCCGGTGATGATCCAGTGCCTCGAGGGCGAGAACGCCATCGCCAAGAACCGCGAGCTGATGGGCGCCACCGACCCCAAGAAGGCCGACAAGGGCACCATCCGTGCCGACTTCGCCGAGTCGATCGACGCCAACGCCGTGCACGGCTCCGACGCGCCCGAAACCGCTGCCGTGGAAGTGGCTTTCTTTTTCCCGGGCATGAACGTTTACTCGCGCTGAGCGGTCCGTTCAAACGGCCCGTCGCGCACGCTTCGCGGTGCCAGTGCACCGCGCGCGGCGTGGTCGGGCCGTTTGCGTTACGGCAAAGCCATTTTCAGGCTTCCGCTTTTGATGAGTGAAGTTTCAGGCATGAGCATACCCTCCGCTGTTTCCGTGACTACTCCGGTCAATCTGCTCGATTTCGACGTCGACAGTCTCGTTGCCTGGTTCGCCGGGCTGGGCGAGAAGCCGTTTCGTGCCCGCCAGGTGATGCGCTGGATGCATCACGAGGCTTGCGACGACTTCGATGCGATGACCGATGTCGCCAAGTCCTTGCGCGCCAAGCTCAAGAACATTGCCGTGATCCGTCCGCCGGTGCCGGTGCGCGATTCGATCTCGGCCGACGGTACGCGGAAGTGGCTGCTCGATGTGGGCAACGCCAACGCGGTCGAGACCGTGTTCATCCCTGAAACCAACCGCGGCACGCTGTGCGTGTCATCGCAGGCGGGCTGCGCGCTCGATTGCGCGTTCTGTTCCACCGGCAAGCAGGGCTTCAACCGCAACCTGTCGGCCGCGGAAATCATCGGCCAGCTCTGGCTGGCCAACAAACTGCTCGGCGCTGCGCGCGTTGACCCGAATGAGCAGGCCGCCGAGCTCGAAGCAGGCGAGAAGGATAACGGTCGCATTATCAGCAACGTGGTGATGATGGGCATGGGCGAGCCCTTGGCCAACTTCGACAACGTGGTCACCGCGCTGCGCCTGATGCTTGATGATCATGCCTATGGCTTGTCGCGCCGCCGCGTCACCGTGTCGACCTCGGGCATCGTGCCGGCGATGGACCGTCTGCGCGACGAATGCCCGGTGGCGCTGGCGGTGTCGCTGCATGCGTCCAACGATGCGTTGCGTGACCGCTTGGTGCCGATCAACCAGAAATACCCCCTGCGTGAGCTGATGGCGGCTTGCCAGCGTTATCTCGAGCGTGCGCCCCGCGACTTCGTGACCTTCGAATACGTGATGCTGGACGGCGTCAATGACAGTGACGCGCACGCACATGAGCTTGTTGCCCTGGTGCGCGATACGCCGTGCAAGTTCAACCTGATCCCGTTCAATCCTTTCCCGAATTCCGGTTTCCTGCGCTCCCCGGCGGAACGCATCCGTCGTTTTGCCGGTATCCTGATTGACGCCGGCATCGTCACCACCACGCGCAAGACGCGCGGCGACGATGTCGATGCGGCCTGTGGCCAGCTGGCTGGCCAGGTCCAGGATAAAACGCGGCGCACGGTGCGTCTGCAGCAGGTCACGGAGGGTCGTTCATGAAGCATCGCGTCGTGATGGCGGGTGTGTTGCTTGTCGCGTCGATTCTCGCCGGATGCGCTACTGTGCCTGGCGCGTCAGGTATGGGGGCGTCGCCGACGAGCCGTCCGATGTCGGATGTGACACCCGCAACACCGGCTGAAACGCGCGCGCGCGTGCATGTCGATCTGGGTATGGCCTACTTCGAAATCGGGCGCTACGACGTCGCCCTTGATGAGGCCCGTATTGCGCTCAACGATGTTCCGACGTACGCACCGGCCTATCATTTGCTTGGGCTGGCCTACATGCTGATCGAGGAGTTCGGACCGGCGCGTGAGAATTTCGAGTTGGCGCTGCGGCATGCGCCGGGCGATCCGGAATTCAACAACAGCTACGGTTGGTTCTTGTGCACCCAGGGCGAGGAGCTGCGCGGGCTCGAGCGTCTCGCCCTTTCAGCGCGCAATCCCTACTACCGGCATGCGACGCGGCCCTATACCAATGCAGGCTTGTGCCATTTGCGCCTCAAAGATGATGCGTCTGCCGAGACGCAGTTCTTGGGCGCGTTGCAGGCAGACCCGTCGAATCGGCAGGCACTCTATCAACTGGCTGATATTGCTTACCGTGGCGGACGTTACGTGCAGGCACGCGGCTACTTGATTCGTCTGCATCAGCAGAGTGAGCCCACCGCGGCGTCGGCCTGGCTCGGCGTGCGGACCGAGCGCAAGCTGGGCAACGGCGATGCCGAGGCCAGCTATGCTTCGCAGCTCGGCAGTCGTTTCGGCACGTCCGAGGAGTACCAGAAGATGACCCAAGGGAAGTACGAGTGAGCAGCATCGAGTCCCAGACCTCCGTGGTCTCGAAGCCCGAGTCGGTCGTGTCCTCACCCGGTGCCCAGCTGCGTCAGGCGCGCGAGCGGCGTGGTGAAACGGTGAGTGAAGTCGCATTTGCCCTCAAGCTCAGCCCGCGCCAGATCGTCGCGCTGGAGTCTGACGATTTTGCCGGTTTGCCAGGCATGGCTTTCGTGCGCGGATTTCTGCGCAACTATGCGCGGTATCTTGGGCTTGATCCGGCTCCGCTGCTCGATGGCGTTCAGCGCCTTGCCGGTGAGGGGGCTGTCGACCTGTCGCCGATCCGTAATGCTGACGGCGAATTGCCTTCCGGCAGTGGTCCGCGCGTGGGCACGGCACCGATCGGTTGGATCGTGCTGGTGCTGGTATTGCTGTTGCTGGGCGGTTGGTACTTCGACGGGTTCCGCACGGAGCCCCCGGTCGCGGAGACGGTGATCGAGGCGCCCATGGTGGGCAATGTTGCAGTCGAACCCGTGCCTGCAGCGGTACCACCGACACCGGATTCGAGTGTTCCGCTCGGCGCAGGTCCCGCCGTGTCGGCTCCGCTGCCCGCCGCTGTCCCTGCGCAGCAGCCCGATGTGGTTTCGCCGTCGGTGCCTCCTGCGCCGACAACTGCTGAGGTGAGCGCCGCGCCGGTCGAGGCTGAAATGGCTGGTGCGATCGCTGCGCCGGTTGCCGAATCTTCGCCGATGGGGGTCGCCAGTGGGCAGCTCGCCTTCCGTTTTGCCGGTGAATCCTGGGTCGAAGTGCGGGATGCCAGCGGTGCGATCGTCTATTCCGGTGTCAATCGCGCCGGTACGACTCGCAACGTTCAGGGCAAGGCGCCCTTCGCATTGGTCATCGGTAACGCCGCCAATGTCAGCCTCGAGTTCGGTGGCAAGCCCGTGCCGCTGGCTACCCATACCAAGGTGACGGTGGCGCGGCTGACCGTCCAGTAATGATGTCGACCAAGATGATCCAAGACACTTCGTCCCTTTCCTGTGACAACGTTCCGATCGATGCTCGTCCGCTTGCCCGGCGCCTGACCCGGGAGGTCGTGATTGGCCGTGTTCGCGTCGGGGGTGGGGCGCCGGTCGTCGTGCAGTCGATGACCAACACCGACACCGCCGACGTACTCGGTACGGCGATGCAGGTCGCGGAACTGGCGCGTGCCGGCTCCGAGATCGTGCGTATCACGGTCAACAACGAGGCCGCTGCGCAGGCCGTACCGAAGATCCGTGATCGATTGCTGGCGCTGAACATGGATGTGCCGCTGGTTGGCGACTTCCATTACAACGGCCACAAGCTGTTGACCGACTTTCCGGCTTGCGCCGAGGCACTCGCCAAGTTCCGCATCAACCCTGGAAACGTCGGTGCTGGTGCCAAACGCGATCCGCAGTTCGCCGCCATCGTCGAACTCGCCTGCCGCTATGACAAGCCGGTTCGCATCGGTGTCAACTGGGGCAGTCTCGATCAGTCGGTGCTGGCGCGCATCATGGACGAGAACGCGACGCGTTCCGATCCGCGTGACGCCGGGGCTGTCATGCGTGAGGCGCTGGTTGTCTCTGCATTCGAGTCTGCGGCGAAGGCTGAAGAATACGGCTTGGGCCGCGACCGCATCATCCTGTCGGCCAAGGTGTCGAGCGTGCAGGACCTGATTGCGGTGTACCGTGATCTGGCCCGTCGTGGCGATTACGCCTTGCACCTGGGTTTGACCGAGGCAGGGATGGGCAGCAAGGGTATCGTTGGCTCGACTGCCGCGCTCGCCGTGCTGTTGCAGGAGGGCATCGGCGACACCATTCGTATCTCGCTGACGCCTGAGCCCGGCGGCAGCCGTACCCAGGAGGTGGTCGTTGCGCAGGAAATTCTGCAGACCATGGGCCTGCGCGCCTTCACGCCTATGGTCACTGCCTGCCCTGGCTGCGGCCGTACGACCAGCACCTTCTTCCAGGAGCTGGCGGGTGGTATCCAGGATTATGTGCGCGCCCAGATGCCGGTGTGGCGTGAGCAATACGACGGCGTCGAGAACATGACGCTGGCGGTGATGGGCTGCGTGGTGAATGGTCCGGGTGAGTCGAAGCATGCCAACATCGGCATCTCGCTGCCCGGCACCGGCGAATCCCCCGCAGCGCCGGTTTATGTGGATGGCGAGAAGGTCGTCACCCTGCGCGGCGACAATATCGCCGCTGAATTCAAGGCCATCGTGGATGACTACGTGGCAACCCGGTACGTGAAGAAGGGCGGCTGAAGGGCTCGCCTGCAGATAACAACAGCGCATCGACGCGACAACGCAAAGACAAGACATACATGAGCCAGACCTTGCAGGCCGTGCGCGGGATGAATGACATCCTGCCCGACGACGCCGAAAACTGGGAATACTTCGAAGACATTGTGCGTGACTGGCTGCAAAGCTATGGCTATCGCCCCATCCGCATGCCCATCGTCGAGCCGACGCCCTTGTTCAAGCGCGCCATCGGTGAAGTGACCGATATCGTCGAGAAGGAGATGTACTCCTTCGAGGACGCGCTGAATGGTGAGCATCTCACGCTGCGCCCGGAAGGGACGGCGTCCTGCGTGCGTGCAGCGATCCAGCACAATCTGGTCGCTTCGGGCGGTCCGCAACGCTTGTATTACTACGGGCCGATGTTCCGCCACGAACGCCCGCAAAAAGGCCGTTACCGCCAGTTTCATCAGATCGGTGTCGAGGCCCTGGGTTTTGCCGGACCGGATACCGATGCCGAACTCATTCTGATGTGCGCCCGACTGTGGGAAGACCTCGGGCTGGAAGATGTGTCGCTCGAGATCAACTCGCTCGGTTCGCCGGACGAGCGTGCACAGCATCGCGCTGCACTCATCGCCTATCTTGAGCAGCATCAGGGAAAACTCGACGAGGATGGCAAGCGCCGTTTGTACAGCAACCCGCTGCGCATCCTCGACACCAAGAATCCGGACCTGCAAGCGATCGTCGAGGACGCGCCGAAGCTGGCGGACTATCTGGGTGCTGAGTCGAAGGCGCACTTCGAGGCGGTCCAGGTGTTCCTCAAGGACGCGGGCATTCCATACCGCATCAATCACCGTCTGGTGCGTGGGCTCGATTACTACAACCGCACCGTATTCGAATGGGTTACGACACGACTGGGTTCGCAGGGCACCATCTGCGCCGGTGGGCGCTACGACGGTCTGGTCGAGCAGCTGGGCGGCAAGCCTCAGCCGGCGGCGGGTTTTGCCATCGGCATCGAGCGCCTGCTGTTGTTGTGGCAGGCCTGCGGCGGCGAGGCCGAGCGCCCGGTGGTCGATGCCTATGTGGTGCACATGGGCGATGCGGCGGCGCGCCTGGCGTTTCGCGCGGCCGAGGCGCTACGTGAGCACGGCTTCGCCGCGATCCTGCATTGCGGGGGGGGCAGCTTCAAGTCGCAGATGAAGAAGGCTGACGGCAGTGGCGCGCCGGTGGCTGTGGTAATTGGTGAGGATGAGGCCCTGGCCGGCGAAGTGGGTCTCAAGCCTCTGCGTGGCCCAGGCGGTCAGCAGCGTGTGCCGCTGGAGGCGCTGCCCGAAGCGATGGCGGGGCTGCTTTACGGTAATGAAGAAGGGGCTGAATGATGGCGGTGTATGACCTCGAAGAGCAGGAACAGATCTCCGAACTCAAAGCCTGGTGGGCGCAGTATGGCAACCTGGTGACGACGCTTGCGGTCGTCGCGGCCTTGGCGTCGGTGGGCTGGCAGGCTTGGCAGTGGTACCAGAACCGTAACGCGACTGAAGCCGGCACCTTGTATTACGCCGTGCAGCAGGCGGCTGAGAAGCAGGAGGCGCAAAAGGCGCGTGATGCTGCGGGGCGGCTCATTGGCGATTACCCGAGCACGGCTTATGCCCAACTTGCCGCCCTGATCTCGGCTGGTGCTCAGTTCCAGGCTGGGGAACTCGATAACGCACAGGCTCAGCTCGAATGGGCTGCCGACAAGGGCCAGGATCCCGCCTTGCGTGATTTGGCGCGCTTGCGCTTGGCCACCGTGTTGCTGCAGAAAGGCGAGCTCGATGCTGCGCTGGCGCGCTTGCAGGCGGTGCCAGCCTCGATCTACGCCGCACGGTTCGCCGATCTGCGTGGCGATGTGCTGGCTGCGCAAGGCAAGGCCGCCGAGGCGCGTAGCGCGTACCAGGCCGCAATCGATGCGCTGGTCAGCGAAGGCGAGCAGGCCACGACCCTGCGTGAGGTGGTGCGTGTGAAACTCGAATCCCTGGAAGGCTGACCGATGAAGCTTGCTTCCCTGCGTGTAGTACCTCTCGTCGCCGCGATGCTGCTGGCCGCGGGCTGCTCGTCTCTCAATCCTTTCGCCAGCGACAAGCCGAAGCCCGCGCCCTTGGCCGACTTCAAGCCGAGTGCCGAGTTGGTTGCGCTCTGGCGTGCCGACATTGGCGAATCGGGTCCTTATCTTTTTGAACCGGCAGTCGTTGGTGACAGCGTGTATGCCGCCGGTGAAGAAGGCAATGTCGCGCGCTTCGAGGGCGGGCGTGAAGTGTGGCGGGTGGACGCCGATACCCGGCTGTCGGCCGGTGTCGGTGCCGACCGCAGTCTTGCCGTGGTGGTGACCGCGGGCGGCATCGCGATCGCCTACGACGCCAACACCGGCAGTGAGCGTTGGCGTTCGCCGATCGGCGCCGAAGTATTGGCTCAGCCGGCGGTCGATGGCAGTCTCGTCGTGCTGCGCGCGTCAGATAACCGTCTGATTGCACTTGATGCACGCGACGGCAGTCGGCGCTGGGTATACCAACGCGCCAATCCGCCGCTGGCACTGCGTAATTTCTCCGGTGTCTTGCTCGAAGGCAACGTCGTGCTCGCGGGTTTTCCGGGCGGCAAGCTGGTGGTGATCAATGCGGCCAATGGCGGTGCGATCACGGAGCTGTCGGTGGCCGCGCCGCGTGGGGCAACCGAGCTCGAACGCGTTGCCGACGTGGCCGGTACGCCGGTCGTCGGTCGTCGTGAGGTCTGCGCTGTGACCTACCAGGGGCGGGTGGCCTGCTTCGACACGGGCAACGGCAATGCGCTGTGGGCGCGGGATTTTTCCAGCAGTGTCGGCATGGATCGGGATGCGCGATTCGCTGTCGTTACCGATGATCGTGATGCCGTACATGCGCTCGACGTCTACAGCGGCGCCAGTGTCTGGAAGCAGGATGCGATGGCGCGGCGTGCGGTGTCGCGACCCCTGATCGTCGGCGACCATATTGTCGTGGGTGACATCGAAGGCTATGTGCATGCGCTGAGTCGTGATTCGGGTGCTTTTGCCGCGCGTGATCGCGCGGCTGACGGGCCCTTGTCGGCGTCTCCGCGTGCCTACGGGCGTGGCTTCGTCGTGCAGGGGCGCGACGGTGAGCTCACCGCCTATGAACTGCGTTAAGGCGTGAAAATCTAAGTGAAACCTACCATCGTCCTGGTCGGCCGGCCCAATGTCGGCAAGTCGACCCTGTTCAATCGCCTGACGCGCACCCGCGACGCACTGGTCGCCGACCAGCCTGGCCTGACGCGTGACCGTCACTACGGTATCGGCCGTGTCGGTGATCGCGACTACCTCGTTGTCGATACCGCTGGCTTCGATCCTGTGGCCAAGGAAGGAATCATGCACGAGATGGCACGGCAGGCCGAGCAGGCCATTGCCGAAGCCGACGTGCTGCTGTTCCTCGTTGACGGTCGTGCGGGTCGTACCCCGCATGACGAGCAGATCGCTGCACGGCTGCGTCGTGCAGGCCGGCCGGTGCACCTCGTCGTCAACAAGGCCGAAGGCCTCGACCGTGCCATGGTGGCCGCCGATTTTCATGCCCTTGGGCTGGGTGACCCGTTGCCGGTTTCGGCGGCACATGGCGATGGGATCAAGTCGCTGGTCGAGCTCGTGCTGGCGCCGTTCCCGCTCGATGACGACAAAGCCTCGACTGAGGACGAGGGACCGAAGGTCGCGATCGTCGGTCGTCCCAATGTCGGCAAGTCGACCTTGGTCAATACGCTGCTCGGCGAAGAGCGGGTGATCGCCTTCGACATGCCGGGTACCACCCGAGACGCGATCTCGATTCCGTTCGAGCGTGATGGAAAGCGCTACACCCTGATCGATACCGCCGGCCTGCGTCGGCGCGGCAAGGTGTTCGAGGCGATCGAAAAGTTCTCGGTCATCAAGACCTTGCAGGCGATCCAGGAGGCGAATGTCATCGTGCTCGTGCTCGATGCGGCGCAGGATATCTCCGATCAGGATGCCCACATTGCCGGTTTCGCGCTGGAGGCCGGTCGTGCATTGGTGGTTGGCATCAACAAGTGGGATGCCGTTGATGATTACCAGCGCGATCGCTTGAAGGCCGACATTGCGCGCAAACTGGCGTTTCTTGGCTTTGCCCGCTTCCACCAGATTTCGGCGCTGAAGTCGCAGGGTATTACCGGGCTGTTGAAATCGGTCGATGCAGCGTATGCCGCGGCGATGTCCAATCTGTCGACCCCGCGTCTGACCCGTACGCTGCAGCAGGCGGTCGCCCGGCAGGCGCCACCCCGGCATGGCATGGCCCGGCCGAAGATGCGCTACGCCCACCAGGGCGGCATGAATCCACCGGTGATCGTCATTCATGGCAATGCGCTCGAAGCCATCCCGGCTTCGTATGAGCGTTATCTCGAGCGCTGTTTCATGGAAGCGTTCAAGCTGCAGGGCACGCCCTTGCGCATCCAGTTCCGCACCGCGCACAATCCTTACGCAGCGAGGGATTGAGCGCCTGATCGATCAGGACCCGTTTCCACACCCGGATTTAGATGCATACTGTAATGTGGCAGTGCAGCATCAAATCCATTACATTCTTATAAACAGAAAATAAAGAGGTTCACACATGAGTAACAAAGGGCAACTTCTACAAGACCCGTTCCTGAACACGCTGCGCCGCGAGCACATTCCGGTTTCGATTTATCTGGTCAACGGCATCAAGCTGCAGGGCCAGGTGGAGTCGTTCGATCAGTATGTCGTGTTGCTGAAGAACACCGTGACCCAGATGGTTTACAAGCACGCCATCTCGACCGTCGTGCCGGCTCGTCCGGTCGTCATCCAGCAGCAGGAAGAAGGCAACTGAACAACGTGTTCATGACGTGCAGCCGGGCAGACTTGGCTGCTGAGGCTGCACATGTTTGAGCGCCCGGCATCAGGAGAGCGCGCTGTTCTCGTCCAACTGGATCTCGGGCAGGGGCTTATTGAAGAGCGGCTGTCCGAGCTCAAGCTATTGGTCCAGAGTGCGGGTGCCAGCGTCGAAGCTGTCGTACAGGGCAAACGTTCTGCGCCTGACCCCAAGTTGTTTGCCGGCAGTGGCAAGGTACAGGAGGTCGGCGAGGCGCTGCGTGTCCATGAGGCTGACATCGTCATTTTCAATCATGCTTTGTCGCCTGCGCAGCATCGCAACCTCGAGCGCGAATTGCAGTGCATGGTCATTGACCGCACCGCGCTGATTCTTGACATCTTTGCCCAGCGTGCCCGGAGTCACGAAGGCAAGCTGCAGGTCGAATTGGCTCAGCTCGAGCATCTTTCCACCCGCCTCGTGCGCGGTTGGACGCACCTCGAGCGCCAGAAAGGCGGTATCGGTCTGCGCGGTCCGGGCGAAAAACAGCTCGAAACCGACCGTCGCCTGCTTGGCAACCGGGTCAAGATGTTGAAGTCGCGCCTCGCCCAGATCGAGAAACAACGCAAGGTTCGTCGCCGCGCTCGGGAACGCCGTGACGTTCTGTCGGTCTCTCTGGTCGGTTACACCAATGCGGGCAAGTCGACCTTGTTCAATGCAATGACGAAGGCGGGGGCTTATGCGGCTGACCAGCTCTTCGCCACGCTCGATACCACCTCGCGCCGGCTGTATGTTGGCGGAGCGAATGTGGTGTTGTCGGACACCGTTGGCTTCATCCGCGACCTGCCCCATGCCCTCGTCGCCGCGTTTCGCGCAACCCTCGAGGAAACGGTGCAGGCTGATCTGCTGCTGCACGTCGTCGATTCCGCGAGCGAGGATCGCGATGCGCAGATCGAAGCGGTGAACGAAGTCTTGGCCGAGATCGGTGCTGCGGATGTGCCGCAGATGCTGGTGTGGAACAAGATCGACCTCACACGCGCCGAGCCGGCGGTCGAACGGGGTGACTGTGGTAACATTCGGCGCGTTTTTTTGAGCGCCAGAACGGGCGAAGGTCTTGATCTGCTTCGTGAAGCACTTGCCGAGGTGGCGCAGCAGACCTTTCATGAAGATGCCGACCGGGATGCCGGTGCGGTGGAACAGCTTCCTATTCAATCGTGATTACGGGCATTCTCATGTCACTTAACGACCCCCGCTGGGGTGGCCAGGGCGGCGACAACGATCGCAACCCCAATGAAGGCCAGCGCGGCGACGGCAACCGCGGCAATAATCAGGGGCCTCCCGATCTCGAGGAGGTCTGGCGCGATTTCAACCAGCGCCTGTCAGGCATGTTCGGCGGCAAGCGCCAAAACCGTGAGACAGGCGGGGGTGGGGGTGGGAGTGGCGGCGATGGTCCGCAACTGCCCAACTTTTCCTTCAAGCAGTTTGGTGGTGGACTTGGCGCACTGGCGGCGCTCGTTGGCGTGGTCTGGGCCGCGAGTGGTTTCTACACGGTCGACGCCAACCAGCGTGGCGTCGTGTTGCGTTTGGGCGAGTACGTGCAGACGACCGAGCCTGGTTTGCGTTGGCGTCTGCCTTATCCGTTCGAGTCGCACGAGATCGTCGACTTGACCGGTGTGCGTACCGTCGAAGTGGGGTATCGCGGCTCCGAACGCAACAAGATGCTGCGTGAATCACTGATGCTGACCGATGACGAGAACATCATCAACATCCAGTTTGCGGTCCAGTACGTTCTCAACAGTCCGGAAAATTACATCTTCAACAACCGCTTCCCCGACGAATCGGTCGCCCAGGCGGCCGAGACCGCGATGCGCGAGATCGTCGGCAAGAGCCGGATGGACTTCGTGCTGTACGAAGGGCGTGAAGAGATCGCCACGACCGCGCACGATCTGATGCAGCGCATCCTCGATCGCTACGAAACCGGTATTCAGATCAGCCGTGTGACGATGCAGAATGCTCAGCCGCCCGAGCAGGTGCAGGCCGCTTTTGATGATGCAGTGAAGGCGGGTCAGGACCGCGAGCGCCAGAAGAACGAGGGCGAGGCGTACGCCAATGACGTCATTCCGCGGGCGCGTGGTACGGCATCGCGATTGATCGAAGAGGCGAATGCCTATCGCGAACGTGTTGTCGCCAACGCAGAGGGTGAGGCGAGCCGTTTCAACCAGGTGTTTGCCGAATACAGCCGCGCTCCTGAGGTGACCCGCGAGCGCATGTACATCGAAACCATGCAGGAAGTGATGTCCAATACGTCCAAGGTCATGGTCGATGCAAAGGGCAACGGCAATTTGCTGTTCCTGCCGCTCGACAAATTGATGCAGCAGGCTGGTGCGAGCCCCAAGGCAGTCGCTGCTGCGGTGCCGGAGTCACAGTCGGCTGCGGCACTGGGTTCAAATGCGCCAGCGCTGGCGTCGGATCCGCGTAATCGCGATTTGATGCGCGGCCGTGAGCGGGGAGAGCGTTGATGCGTGACAAGTTGTCTTTGATCGGTGGGGCGTTTCTGCTTGCCGTGGTGATCGCCTCGGCGTCGCTGTTCACGGTGGATCAGCGCCAGTACGCGATCGTCTTCCAGCTGGGTGAGATCAAGGAGGTCGTCTCCGAACCGGGTCTCAACTTCAAGCTGCCCATGATTCAGAACGTGCGCTATTTCGACAAGCGCATCCTGACCATGGATACGCCCGAACCCGAGCGCTTCATTACTTCCGAGAAGAAGAACGTGCTTGTGGATCACTTCGTGAAGTGGCGGATTGTCGATCCGCGGCTCTACTACGAGTCGGTCGCCGGTGACGAAGCGCGTGCCCGTACCCGCCTGACGCAGACGGTCAATGCCGGCTTGCGTGAGGAATTCGGCCGCCGCACTGTGCATGATGTCGTGTCTGGCGAGCGCGATCGCATCATGGATCAGATGCGTGAGCGTGCTGACCGTGACGCGCGCAGCATCGGCGTGCAAATCGTCGATGTTCGCCTGAAGCGTGTGGATCTGCCCAACGAAGTGTCGGATTCGGTCTATCGCCGGATGGAAGCGGAGCGTAAGCGGGTCGCTAACGAGCTGCGTTCCCAGGGGGCGGCCGAGGCCGAGAAGATTCGTGCCGATGCCGACCGTCAACGTGAAGTGATCGTTGCCGAGGCTTACCGTACTTCGCAGCAGCTCAAGGGTGAGGGTGACGCGAAGGCAACCTCGATTTACGCCGATGCCTTTGGCAAGAATCCGGAGTTCTACGCGTTCTACCGCAGTCTTGAAGCCTACCGTGCCAGCTTTTCCGGTAAGGACGACGTGCTGGTGGTCGATCCGAGTTCCGACTTCTTCCGTTTCATGAAGGACGCAGGGGGCTCCGCAAGGAACTGACTCCCCGATGGGTGCCTCCCTGCTGACCGCCTTCGCGCTGATGTTGATCATCGAAGGCATTCTTCCGTTTGTCGCGCCAGCCGCCTGGCGCGACACCTTTTTGCGTCTTGCCAGCATGGCTGATGGTCAGATCCGTTTCATCGGGCTGACCTCGATGCTGGCGGGTGTATTGCTTCTTTTCGTCCTGAGCTGAAACCCCATGCGCTGGGTATTGCCCGATCACATCCAGGACGCACTGCCGTCCGAAGCTCACCAGCTTGAAACCTTGCGTCGCCGTTTGCTCGATGCTTTCCGCGTTCGCGGGTACCAGTTGGTGATGCCGCCCCTGCTCGAATACCTCGATTCGCTGACCACGGGGGCGGGACAGGATCTCAAGCTGCGAACGTTCAAGCTGGTGGACCAGTTGTCTGGCCGAACCATGGGCGTGCGTGCCGACATGACGCCGCAAGTGACACGGATCGATGCTCACCTGCTCAATCATGCGGGCGTGTCGCGGCTGTGCTACTGCGGCAGCGTGCTGCACACCTTGCCATCGACTTTGACGGCCACGAGGGAGCCGCTGCAGCTGGGGGCCGAGCTTTACGGTCACGCCGGTATTGAGGCCGATGTGGAAATTCTGCGCCTGCTGGCCGAAGTCCTGCGTCTGGCCGAAGTGCCTGCTTCGCGCATCGACATCGGTCACGTCGGTCTCTTCCACGCGCTGGCCGCTCGTGCTGGATTGGTGCCAGGGCGGGAAGAGGAGTTGTTCGATCTGCTGCAGGCCAAGGATGTGCCGGCATTGCAGGCTGTTCTGGCAGACGTGGCCGAGCCACTGCGCACTGCACTGCTGGCGTTGCCTGGTTTGTATGGCGGTCCGGAAGTGCTCGAGCGTGCCGCTGCCTGCCTGCCGCAGGATGCTGAAATAGGCGCCTTGTTGGGTGAGCTGCGACAGTTGGCGAATGCGCTGGCGGATTTGCCGATCAGTTTCGATCTGTCTGATCTGCGTGGTTATCACTATCACAGCGGGATCGTGTTTGCCGCCTACGGTGCGGATTCGCCCGCGGCGCTGGCACTGGGGGGGCGTTACGACCGTGTAGGCGAGGCCTTCGGTCGTGCGCGTCCAGCAACGGGGTTCAGCCTCGATTTGCGCGAGTTGGTTTGGCGCTTGCCTGCGTCCGTGACATCGGTGGGGGCTGTGCTCGCGCCCTGGTCGGACGATGTCGAGCTGTCGGCGGAAGTGGCAGCGTTGCGTGCCCGTGGTGAGATCGTCGTCACCGCGCTGCCGGGGCATGATGGAACTTGGAACGAGGTCGGTTGCGACCGGCAACTGGTGAGGCGGGGCGATCGCTGGGCGATCGTACCGTTACAGGGAGAGTAAAAAATGGCAAAGAACGTCGTCGTTGTCGGCACCCAGTGGGGTGACGAAGGCAAGGGCAAGATCGTCGACTGGCTGACCGACCACGCAAAGGGCGTCGTACGTTTCCAGGGCGGACATAACGCGGGTCACACATTGGTGATCGGCCAGACCGAGTACAAGCTGAACTTGGTGCCTTCGGGTATCGTGCGCGAGGGCGTAGCCTGCTTCATCGGCAACGGCGTCGTGCTCGACGCACACCACCTGCTGTCCGAGATTCGCACCTTGGAAGCGGGGGGCATCAAGGTCCGTGACCGTCTGCGCATCAGCCCCGGTTGTCCTTTGATCCTGGGCTACCATGCTGCGCTCGACCGTGCGCGCGAGGCCGCCAAGTCTGCTGATGACAAGATCGGAACGACCGGCAAAGGCATCGGCCCGACCTACGAAGACAAGGTGGCCCGCCGTGCGCTGCGCGTGTATGACTTGTTCGACCGCGAGCGTTTCGCAGCGAAGCTCAAGGCGAATCTCGAATACCACAACTTCGTACTGACTCAGCACCTCGGTGCCGAGCCGGTCGAATTCCAGGCGGTGTTCGATCAGGCCATGGCGGACGCCGAGGAGTTGCTGCCGATGGTGGCTGACGTGTCGGCCGAGCTCTACGCCATCAACAAGTCCGGCGGTTCGCTGCTGTTCGAAGGCGCGCAGGGTACGTTGCTGGACATCGATCATGGCACTTATCCCTTCGTGACTTCCAGCAACTGCGTGGCCGGCCAGGCTGCGGCGGGCTCCGGCGTCGGTCCCAGTCGCCTGCACTACGTGCTGGGGATTACCAAGGCATACTGCACGCGTGTCGGCGGAGGTCCTTTCCCGACCGAGCTCGATATCGACACCAAGGGTGTTCCGGGCGAGCAGATGTCGACCAAGGGGCGCGAGTTCGGCACCGTCACGGGGCGCAAGCGCCGTTGCGGCTGGCTTGACCTGGCGGCGCTGAAGCGCTCGATCATCATCAACGGCGTGACGGGCCTGTGCATCACCAAGCTCGACGTGCTCGACGGCCTGGAAGAGCTCAAGCTGTGTACCGGCTACATGCTGGACGGCAAGCGGATCGACCTGTTGCCGATGGGGTCGGAAGAGGTGACGCGCTGCGAGCCGATCTACGAGACCATGAAGGGCTGGAGCGGCACCACCTTCGGTGCGCAGAGCTGGGACGCCCTGCCGCAGGAAGCGCGTGCCTATCTGCACCGCATCGAGGAAATCTGCGAGATCCCGATCGATGTGATCTCGACCGGTCCTGAGCGCGACGAAACGATCCTGCGTCGTCATCCGTTTGGCGCCTGAGCGCAGTCTGGATGTGCCGGATGAGCTGTTGTCAGGCTCGTCCAGTCTTCGTAAGAAAACGGCACTGCTCGCCTGTGCAACTGTTTCAGACGGTTGCGTGGCGGGTGGTGCCGTTCCGTTTGTGATCGACGCTGCTTTGCGTGCGGCGAGCGCAGTTGCGTCCGCAGTTGTATCGTATGGCGCCGTTGTTGAAGGCCTTGGCTACAGAGTTAACGAAAAAAGCCGGCTATTAGCCGGCTTTTCCCTGCAACTGGTGCCCAGAAGAGGACTCGAACCTCCACGCCTCGCAGCGCTAGTACCTGAAACTAGTGCGTCTACCAATTCCGCCATCTGGGCAGGGAGGCGCATAATAGCAAAGCTTTTTCCGACTGCAAAGCTTTTCTTCGTTTCGTCGATCAACTCGACGGGTAGGCTTGCAGGCGATCGCCTTGAAGCTATGCTGGTCAAGCAGCGGATCGAACGCAAGCAGCAAAAGGTGGACAACAAAAAAGCCGCTCCGAAGAGCGGCTTTCCCGTGAAACTGGTGCCCAGAAGAGGACTCGAACCTCCACGCCTCGCAGCGCTAGTACCTGAAACTAGTGCGTCTACCAATTCCGCCATCTGGGCAACGAGACGCGCATTATAAGCACTGAAAGAAGATTGTCAATGACTCGTAGAACGAAAAATACACAAACACGCACCGCTCCTCAAAATCGGCAGTCCGCAGCACGTAAGCCTGCGGGTCCTGCACCCCGTCGCGGGCCGGCAACCAGCACGCCGACGGCAGGCCGTAGCCGTGCCGCACGCAAGACCGCGGCGGTGCATCGCAGCGCGATCCGCCTGGCCGATCCCTTCCACGAACGTGAGGCGCAGAAGTACGAGCAGCCATTGCCGAGCCGCGAGTACGTACTACAGGTGCTGGCTGAGCGCGGCGTGCCGATGCCCTTCGACGAGCTCGTCGTGGCGCTCGATATCCAGTCCCATGAGCGCGAGCACTTTGACCGCCGTTTGCGGGCGATGGAGCGCGAAGGCCAGATCGTGCGTAACCGTCGTGATGCCTATCTGCTGCCCGCCAAGGCCGACCTGATCAAGGGGCGTGTCGAGGGCCATCCCGATGGTTTCGGCTTTCTGCGCCGTGATGACGGCGGCGCGGATATTTTCCTCGGCCCCAAGGAAATGCGCGAACTGCTGCACGGCGACCGCGTCATGGTCCGCATCGCCGGTCAGGATCGCCGCGGACGGCCAGAGGGCAAGCTGGTCGAGGTGCTCGAGCGCGCCAACACGCGCGTTGTCGGCCGGGTGATCGAAGAGCATGGTGTGATGATCGTCGTGCCGGAGAATCGTCGACTGGCGCAGGACATCCTGATCGCCCCGGGTGGGCGCAAAAAGCCCGAGCCCGGCCAGATCGTGACCGTCGAACTGGTCGAGCAGCCGACCCAGTTCGCACAGCCGATCGGGCGGATTGTCGAGGTGCTCGGTAACTACGCAGATCCCGGCATGGAAATCGAGATTGCCCTGCGCAAGCACGACCTGCCGTTCGAATTCTCGGCGGAGGCCAAGGCCGAGACACGCAAGCTGCCGTCGGCCGTGCGCAAGAAGGACTGGGAGGGGCGTGAAGACCTCACCAAGCTGCCGCTGGTGACGATCGACGGTGAAACTGCGAAGGACTTCGATGACGCCGTGTATTGCGAGCGCCAGGGCAAGGGCTATCGCCTGATCGTGGCGATTGCCGACGTGTCGCATTACGTCGGTGCCGGCAACGGCCTGGACAAGGACGCCTTCGACCGTGGCAATTCGGTGTATTTCCCGCGTCGGGTCATCCCGATGCTGCCGGAAAAGCTGTCCAATGGCTTGTGCTCGCTGAACCCGCAGGTCGAACGCCTGGCGATGGTCGCCGACATGAACATCACGGCGACTGGCGAGATCAAGTCTTATCGCTTCTATCCGGCGGTGATCTGGTCGCATGCGCGCCTGACCTACACCAAGGTCGCGGCCGCACTGTACGACAAGGATGCCGCGGTGCGTACCGAGTTGGTCGAGTTGCTGCCGCACCTCGAAAACCTCGACAAGCTCTTCCGCGTGCTGCTGAAGGCACGCGCCAAGCGCGGCGCGATCGACTTCGAGACCACCGAGACGCGCATGATCTTCGACGACAACGGCAAAATTGCCCAGATCGTGCCCGAGGTGCGCAACGACGCGCATCGCCTGATCGAGGAATGCATGCTGGCGGCCAACGTCTGCGCATCGGATTTCCTCGCCAAGCGCGAGCACCCGGCGCTGTACCGCATCCACGATTCACCGTCCGAGGACAAGCTCGCCAAGCTGCGTGAGTTCCTCAAGGAGTTCGGTCTCGGGATTGGGGGGGGCGATGAGCCGCGTGCGGGCGACTACGCGAAGCTGCTGGAGCAGGTCAAGGACCGCCCCGATGCGCAGCTGCTGCAGACGGTGATGCTGCGTTCGCTCAAGCAGGCGATGTACAGCCCGGACAACGTCGGCCACTTCGGTCTGGCGTATGAGGCTTACACCCACTTCACCTCGCCGATCCGGCGTTATCCCGACCTGTTGATCCATCGCAGCATCAAGGCCGTGCTGGCGGGAGAAGCCTACCAGCCCGGCGACTGGGAGCAGATCGGCCTGCATTGCTCGATGACCGAACGCCGTGCCGACGAGGCCACGCGCGACGTGGTGGCCTTCCTCAAGTGCTATTTCATGCAGGATCGTGTCGGCGAGATGTTCACCGGCAGCGTGTCGGCGGTCGTGCCTTTCGGCTTGTTCGTCGCCCTCGACGACATCTTCATCGAAGGCTTGCTGCACATCTCGGATCTGGGCAGCGATTACTTCCATTACGACGAGACTCGCCACGCCCTGCTGGGTGAGCGCACCGGCAAGCAGTTCCGCCTGTCGGATCGGGTCAAGGTGCAGCTCGTACGGGTGGATATGGCGACCAACAAGATCGACTTCCGTCTGATCGAGGGGCCGCTGTCGGTGGAGAAGCCCGTATCGGTCGAGCCCGTTGCCGTGGTCACTAACGCCGCAGATGCTGTTGCGACGCCGACGCCGACGCCGACGCCGACGCCGACGCCGACGCCGACGCCGACGCCGACGCCGACGCCCAAGCGCACTCGCCGGCCAAAGGCAGTCGTCGCGCCGGAGATTGCAGAGCCTGTCGCCGGAAAGGCGCCGGTAGCTGTCGAGCCGGCTGCGGCGTTGCCGAGCGTGCTTGACGACATCTGGCAGAAGGTCGTCGATGAAGACGTCGCGGCGGCGAAGCTGGCGGTGGAAGACGCTGCCGATGGCAAGAAAGGCAAGGCCGTCAAACGCACCAAGTCGGACAAGAAGGCCAAGGCCGACGGGGCCAAGGACAAGAAGGCGAAGACCAAGTCTGCGAAGACCCAATCCGCCAAGCCCAAGGGCAGTAAGGCCGAGGACGCCAAGAAGCCGGCAAAGAAATCTGCGTCCAAAGCGGGGAAGAAGGCCAAGGCCGCATCCGCAGCTGAGGTCAAGCCGGTAAAATCGCGCGCCTCAAAACCGGCCGCGCGTTCTGGCGGCAAGACTTCCGCAAAGGGCTCCAGCCGTGGCTAAGACACCTGAAACTGCACCTACCCGCTTGATCTACGGCTTTCATGCCGTGTCCGCCAAGTTGCGCCATGCACCGGATTCGGTGCTGGAAATCTATCTCTCGGGCGACCGCAAGGACGCCCGGGTGAAGAAGTTCATCGCCCAGGCCGAGGCGGCTGGCGCGCGCATCCTGAATAGCGAGGGTGAAAAGCTCGACGCCATGGTGGGCACCCGTCGCCATCAGGGCGTGGTGGCCAAGGTCGACGCGACCCGGCGCGACATCAAGCTCGCCGACGTGCTCGACAGCCTGGACGAGAACGCCCTGATCCTGGTGCTGGACGGCGTGCAGGACCCGCACAATCTCGGTGCCTGCCTGCGCGTGGCCGATGCTGCGGGTGCGAATGCGGTGGTCGCGCCGAAGGATCGTGCAGTCGGGCTCAACGCCACGGCGGTCAAGGTCGCCAGTGGTGCGGCCGACACCGTGCCCTACATCACCGTCACCAACCTGGCGCGTGCCTTGCGCGAGATGCAGGATGCCGGCGTGTGGGTGGTTGGCGCCGCGGGCGAGGCCGAGAAGTCGATCTACGACATCGACCAGAAGGTGCCGGTGGCCTGGGTGCTGGGCGCGGAGGGTGACGGTCTGCGCCGCCTGACACGCGAGACGTGTGACGAGCTCGCGCGCATCCCGATGCATGGCAGCGTCGAAAGCCTCAACGTGTCGGTCGCGAGCGGGATCTGCCTGTTCGAGGCGCGTCGCCAGCGGCAGTAGGCGTCGTTGCAAGTCCGGCAGCATCGGCTGGGCGTCCGGCGGGTGCGCTGCCGTATTTGTTTGTAGTGCGCACATCTCTTGCTTGTTTCCGTGGGTGCGACGTGGTCGCGCACGCCCCAGCCCCCGGAGAACAGCATGAAAACGGCGCTCGCTTTTCTGCTCGCAGCGCGCCGCTGCGAAATCGACGATCTCGAACAGCTCGCGCTCAGTTGCGAGCTGGTGCAGGCGGTGAGCGAACTCGTTCACCAACTGCAGCGCGAGCGCGGCGCCTCCAATGTTTTTCTCGCCTCGGACGGGGCACGCTTCGGCGGACAGCGCGAAACACAGCTCGTTGCCAGCGGTGCTGCGGAGGCCGCGGTCCGCGGCTGGCTGGATCGTCCCGAATTGGGTGATGGGCAAGCGGGCGCTGCCGTGCTGGGCGGCGCGCGACTGTTCACGCGCATTGCGATTGCCCTGCATGCGCTCGATGCCTTGTCGGATCTGCGCCGTGACGTCGCCGTGCGCCTGTGCAGGCCCGAGGCCGCGACCACGCGCTACAGCGAAATCGTCGGCGCCTTGCTCGCGCTGGTGTTCGAGGCGGCCGATGTCGCGGTCGACCCCGAGGTTTCCCGGCTGCTGGTCGCACTGTTCAACCTGATGCAGGGTAAGGAGTTCGCCGGGCAGGAGCGTGCGCTGGGCGCGGCGGCGTTCGCAGTCGGCCGTCCGGCAGCCGATTCGGTGCAGACCCTGTTGCACCTCGTTGAGTCGCAGACACAGTGTTTCCGTCGCTTCGAGGGCTTTTGTGGCGCCGATGTGTTGCGTCAGTGGCAGGTGCTGCAATCGATGATGCCGCTGGCCGAGCTTGAGCGGCTGCGCCGCATGCTGGTGGCCGCGCCGCAGGCTGCGGCTGTGCTGGAGCCCACCCTGTCAGAGGCCTGGTTCGACTGCTGTTCGCAGCGTCTTGATCAGTTGCATGAGGTCGAAGTCGCGCTGGCCCGTGGCTTGGGCGAGGCCTGCGCGCGCAAGATTGCGGCAACCCGTGCCGAAGCGCAGAACCATGCGGCGCTGTTGCAAGCCTTGTCGACGACGCCAGAGTCGCGGGCGCCATTGGACATTTTGATCGGCAGCGAGCTGGGTAACGATCAAGTGCGTGCCGCGGCGGACCGACCGATCACCGATCGGCCGGAGGGGGCGGGTGGTGAAGTGCTGGGGCCACGCCTTGGGCGTTCGATCGTCGATCTGCTTCACGCCCAGTCGCGGCGTCTGCAGGCGGTCGGCGAGGAACTCGACGCCGCCCGTGCTGCGCTGGAGGAGCGCAAGCTGATCGAGCGTGCGAAGGGACTCTTGATGTCGTGTCGCGGCCTGTCCGAGGACGAGGCCTATCGCGTGTTGCGTCAGACGGCCATGAGTCAGGGGCGGCGCTTGGCCGAAGTGGCGGCAGCAACACTGGCTTTGGCAGACGTATTGACCAAGCCCTGATTGGCGCACCACAGCCGTGCAAGCATGCCGACTGTTGCACTGCAGCAGTGCGTTCGAACGATTTTCCCAGTGATTGACCGAAGTGGCCAAGCCCAATGAACGCAAGGGAAACGAGCCGATTTCATGGGTTGGCACACTTGATGCATAGCATGTCTCGAGGCTGAGCCAACGAGGGCTTGGCGTTCGAACAACCGAATCGAACACAGGACAACGGCGTCCATTCCCCTTCGCATCGTGCGGAGTGCGGGATGGACGCCTTTTGTTTTTCCGCTTGGCTTTGAAGGAGCTCATCATGAAAACGCTCAAGACCGAAACCCCCGAACTGTCGCGCCGTGGCTTCATCAAGGCGGGCGCCGCAGCAAGCGTGGCCGCCTTGCTGCCGGGCTTGTTCCCTGGTGGCGCCTGGGCGGCCGGCTCGGATGCCCCCGAGAAGAAAGAGATCAAGGTGGGCTTCATCCCGCTGACCGACTGTGCTTCGGTGGTGATGGCCGCGGTCAAGAAGTTCGATGAGAAGTACGGCATCAAGATCATCCCGAGCAAGGAAGCGAGCTGGGCCTCGGTGCGCGACAAGCTGGTGTCCGGCGAACTGGATGCGGCGCACGTGCTCTACGGCCTGGTGTATGGCGTGCATCTGGGCATCGGCGGGCCGAAGAAGGACATGTCGGTGCTGATGACGTTGAACAACAACGGGCAGGCCATCACGCTGGCGTCGCAGCTGAAAGAGAAGGGCGCGGTCGACGGCGCGTTGCTGAAGAAGCTCGTCGCCGCCAGCGCACCTGGCAGCTACACCTTCGCCCAGACCTTCCCCACTGGCACGCATGCGATGTGGCTGTATTACTGGCTGGCGGCCAACGATATTCACCCCTTCCAGGACGTCAAGGCCATCGTCGTGCCGCCGCCGCAGATGGTGGCCAACGCCCGCGTCGGCAACATGCACGGCTACTGTGTCGGCGAGCCGTGGAACCAGCGCGCCATCATCGACGGCGTCGGCTTCACCGCCGTCACCACGCAGGACATCTGGACCGACCACCCCGAGAAGGTGCTCGGCACCACGTCCGACTGGGTGGCGAAGAATCCCAACACCGCGCGTGCCCTGACCGCAGCCGTGCTCGAGGCGTCGCGCTGGATCGACGCTTCGGACGCCAACCGCAAGGAGACGGCTGCGGTCATCGCCGCGCGCTCCTATGTCAATACCGACGTCGACGTCATCGAAGGCCGCATCCTTGGTCAGTACGACAACGGCCTGGGCAAGAAGTGGGCGGACGCCAACGCGATGAAGTTCTTCAAGGACGGCGCGGTGACCTTCCCCTGGTTGTCCGACGGCATGTGGTTCCTCACTCAGCACCGGCGCTGGGGTCTGCTCGACAAGGACGTCGATTACCTCGCAGTGGCGAAGGCCATCAACCGCATCGACGTCTACAAACAGGCCGCCGCGGCGGTCGGCGTCGCCGTGCCGGCGAGCGAGATGCGCAGCGCGAAGCTGATCGATGGCGTGGTGTGGGACGGTTCTAACCCGGCCGCCTATGCCGGCGGTTTCAAGATCAAGGCCTGATGTTGTGGCGAACCAGGAGGAATCCGAAATGAGCGTCGTTGCAATTGCGGACCGCAGTACGGGCACTTCACCCGCTGTCGGGACCCCACGGGAAGTCGAGGCCGCAGGCGGCCGTGCCGAAGTCAAGCCGATCACGCCGGCGCATGCGCTGCCGAGCGGGCCGGGACTGGCCGCGCGCGTGGGCACATGGCTGCGTGAGGGCGGGCAGGCGTTTTTCGCTGCCGTGTTGCCACCCCTCATCGGTCTGGCCTTGTTGATCGGGCTGTGGCACCTCGGCACCACCAATGGCGGCGGGATTCCCACGCCGGCCAAGACTTGGGATGCCGCGGTGGCCCTGTTCTCCGACCCCTTCTATCGCGAAGGGCCGAACGATCAGGGCATCGGCTGGAACGTGCTGGCCTCGCTCGAGCGCGTCGGCATCGGCTTCGGCATCGCTGCGCTGGTGGGCATTCCGGCCGGTTTCATGCTGGGGCGCTTCGCGGTGCTGTCGAAGATGATGAACCCCATCATCAGCCTGCTGCGCCCGGTGTCACCGCTGGCCTGGCTGCCGATCGGCCTGCTGGTGTTCCAGCGCGCCGACCCCGCCGCGACCTGGACGATCTTCATCTGCTCGATCTGGCCAATGATCCTCAACACCGCCCAGGGCGTCACCCGCATCCCGCAGGACTACCTCAACGTCGCTCGCGTGCTGAACCTGTCGGAATGGAAGATCTTCACCAAGATCCTGTTCCCGGCCGTGCTGCCCTACATGCTCACCGGTATCCGCCTGTCCATCGGCACTGCCTGGCTGGTCATCGTCGCCGCGGAGATGCTGACCGGCGGCGTGGGCATCGGCTTCTGGGTGTGGGACGAGTGGAACAACCTCAAGGTCGAGCACATCATCATCGCGATCTTCGTCATCGGCGTGGTAGGCCTGCTGCTCGAACAGGCGCTGATGCTGGTTGCGCGCCGCTTCAACTACGAAAGTCGCTGAGTGCAGGAGACATCGCCATGAAAAAGATCGTACAAATCCAGGACGTCGGGCAGTACTTCGAGGTTACGCAAAAGCGCAAGAAGGGTCGCTTCGTCGCCCTGCGCGACATCCACCTCGACATCCACGAGGGTGAAAGCATCGCACTGATCGGTCACTCCGGCTGTGGCAAGTCGACGCTGCTGAACCTGATCGCCGGCCTCACCACGCCGACGTCGGGCGTGATGCTGTGCGATGGCCGCGAGATCGCCGGCCCCGGTCCCGAGCGTGCGGTGGTGTTCCAGAACCACTCGCTGCTGCCGTGGCTGACCTGCTACGACAACGTCTATCTGGCGGTCGAGCGTGTGTTCGGGCGAAAGGAGGGCCGTGCCAGCCTGAAGCAGCGCACCCACGACGCGCTGGCGCTGGTCGGCTTGTCGCATGCCGAGACCAAGTTCCCGCACGAAATCTCGGGCGGCATGAAGCAGCGTGTCGGCATCGCCCGTGCGCTGTCGATGCAGCCGCGCGTGCTGCTGATGGACGAGCCCTTCGGCGCGCTCGATGCGCTGACCCGCGCCCGCCTGCAGGACGAGCTGATGAAGATCCTGGCCGACACCGGCGCGACGATGGTGATGGTCACGCACGACGTCGACGAGGCAGTGCTGCTGTCCGACCGCGTGGTGATGCTGACCAACGGCCCGGCGGCCACCATCGGCGAAATCCTCGAGGTGAAACTCGAGCGCCCGCGCGATCGCCTGGCGCTGGCGCACGACCCGGACTTTGCCGAGTACCGCGCCGCGATCATGGAGTTCCTGTACCAGAAGCAGCTCAAGCACGCTGCCTGAATCCGCCCGACACGACTTCCGACCACTGGAATCGCCATGAAGAAACAGAAACTCGTCCTCGTCGGCAACGGCATGGCCGGTGTGCGCACGATCGAGGAACTGCTCAAGCTCGCCCCCGACCTGTACGACATCACCGTGTTCGGCGCCGAGCCGCACGGCAACTACAACCGCATCCTGCTGTCGCCGGTGCTGGCGGGCGAGATGAGCCTGCCCGAGATCATGCTCAACGATCTCGACTGGTACCGCGACAACGACATCACGCTGCACGCCGGCAGCAAGGTGGTGAAGATCGACCGCGTGACGCGCAAGGTGATCGCCGAGGATGGCACCGAGGCCGACTACGACCGCCTGCTGCTCGCCACCGGCTCGACACCGTTCATTCCGCCGATTCCCGGTAACGACCTGCCGGGTGTGCTCGGCTATCGCGACATCGCCGATACCGAGGCGATGATCGAGGCTGCGGGCAAGTACCGGCACGCCGTGGTCATCGGCGCCGGCCTGCTCGGCCTGGAGGCCGCCAACGGCCTGATGTTGCGTGGCATGGACGTCACCGTGGTGCACATCGGCGAATGGATCATGGAGCGCCAGCTCGATCAGGCGGCGGCCGACATGCTGCAGGCTTCGCTCGAGGCCAAGGGCATGAAGTTCCTGCTCGCCCGTCACACCGAGGCGCTGCTGCCGGCGCGCAACGAAGATGGTGACATGACGGCGCGCGTGGGCGCGGTGCGCTTCAAGGACGGCATGGAGATTCCCGCCGACCTGGTGGTGGTCGCGGCCGGCATCCGCCCCAATTTCGCCCTCGCCGAGTCTGCCGGGTTGTATTGCGGTAGTGGCCGGGTGCGCGGCATCCATGTGTCGGACACGCTGCAGACCGTCACCGACCCGCGCATCTACGCGGTGGGCGAGTGCGTGGCTCACCGCGGCATTGCCTACGGGCTGGTGGCGCCGCTGTTCGAACAGGGCAAGGTGTGCGCCAACCACCTCGCCAACTTCGGCATCGGCCGCTATGAGGGCTCGGTGACCTCGACCAAGCTCAAGGTCACCGGCATCGACGTGTTCTCGGCCGGTGATTTCAGCGGCGGTGCGGACACTGAGGAAATCGTGCTGCACGACCGTCAGGGCGGGGTGTACAAGCGCATCGTGCTGCGCAATGACCGCATCGTCGGCTCGGTGCTGTATGGCGACACCGCCGATGGCGCCTGGTACTTCCAGCTGATGAAGGATGCTCAGGACATCCACGAGATCCGCGACCATCTGATGTTCGGCCAGAACAACCTGGGCGACGTCGGACACAAGGGCGAGAACCGTGCCGCCAGCATGCCCGACAGCGCCGAAGTCTGCGGCTGCAATGGCGTGTGCAAGGGCACCATCGTCAAGGCGATCAAGGAAAAAGGGCTGTTTACGCTCGACGAGGTCAAGAAGCACACCAAGGCCGCGTCGTCCTGCGGCTCCTGCACCGGCCTGGTCGAGCAGATCCTCGCCTCCACGGTCGGCGGTGCCTACCAGTCGGTCAGTGCCACCGACAAGCCGGTGTGCGGCTGCACCGAGCATTCGCACAAGGTGGTGCGCGAAGCGATTGTCCAGCACCACCTGACGAGCAAGGAGGCGGTGTTCGAACGGTTGAACTGGCGCACGCCCAATGGCTGTGACAAGTGCCGGCCCGCGATCAACTATTACCTGATCTCGTCCTGGCCGCACGAGGCCCAGGACGACCCGCAGTCGCGCTTCATCAACGAGCGCGCCCACGCCAACATCCAGAAGGATGGCACCTATTCGGTCGTGCCGCGGATGTGGGGCGGGCTGACGACGCCGGCTGAGCTGCGCGCCATCGCCGATGCGGCCGAGAAGTACAAGGTGCCCACGGTGAAGGTGACCGGCGGCCAGCGCATCGACCTGCTGGGCATCAAGAAGGCCGATCTGCCGGCGATCTGGGCCGACCTCAACGCCGCGGGCATGGTGTCCGGTCATGCCTACGGCAAGTCGATCCGCACCGTGAAAACCTGCGTCGGAGCCGAGCACTGCCGCTTCGGCACTCAGCTGGCGATGGACATGGGGGTGAAGCTCGAGCGGATGCTGTTCGACATGTACGCGCCGCACAAGGTCAAGCTGGCCGTGTCCGGCTGTCCGCGCAACTGCGCCGAGGCCGGTATCAAGGACGTGGGCGTGATCGGGGTCGATTCGGGCTACGAGCTGTATGTCGGCGGCAACGGCGGCATCAAGACCGAGGTCGCGCAGTTCCTGTGCAAGGTCGGCAGCGACGAGGAGGTCATGGAGTACGCCGGCGCTTTCCTGCAGCTCTATCGCGAGGAGGGCTGGTATCTGGAGCGCACGGTGCATTGGCTCGAGCGTGTCGGTCTGGACTACGTGAAGCGCACGGTCGTCGAGGACGCCGACAGCCGTCAGGCGCTGCACGCGCGGCTGTTGTTCGCGCTGAAGGATGCGAAGGATCCGTGGCAGACCAGCCGCGAAGCGCAGGCGGTCAAGCAGTTCATCCCGCTCACGGTCGAGGCCTGAGCCCATTTCTGCAGTCGAGGACGCAAACATGAGCAACTGGAAGCCGATCTGCCCGCTGGAAGACATTCCGCCCTTGGGGGCGCGAGTCGTTCAGCGCACCACGGGCGGCGATATCGCCCTGTTCCGTAATGCCGACGACGAGGTCTTTGCGCTGCACGACAAGTGCCCGCACAAGGGCGGGCCGCTGTCGCAAGGCATCGTCCATGGACGCAAGGTGACCTGTCCGCTGCATGGCTGGAACCTGAGCCTCGAGGATGGCCAGGCGGTGGCGCCCGATGTCGGGCACTGCGGGCGCTTCGAGGTGAAGGTCGAGGACGGGCAGGTCTGGCTTGCCGTTTGACCTCTGACCCTCGTTCCCGCCACGAATATCGCCATCGAGACTGTGCTCATGAACACGACCGAATCGTCCCCCGCGTTGCGCGAAACGCGTTCCGTGTGTTGTTACTGCGGCACGGGCTGCGGCGTGATCATCCAGCACGATGGCAGCCGCATCGTCGGCGTGCGCGGCGACCCGGCGCACCCGGCCAATTTTGGTCGCCTGTGCACCAAGGGTTCGACCCTGCATCTGACCACCGGGCCGGCGGGCCGGGCCTTGCACCCCGAGCTGCGTTCGGCACGCGACGTGCCGCGCCAGCCGGTGGGCTGGGATGTCGCGCTCGACACCGCCGCCGGGCGCTTTGCCGACATCATCCGTCGCCACGGTCCGGACGCCGTGGCCTTCTATGTGTCCGGCCAGCTGCTGACCGAGGATTACTACGTCTTCAACAAGCTGGCGCGGGCGCTGGTCGGCACCAACAACATCGACTCCAACTCGCGGCTGTGCATGTCGAGCGCGGTGGCCGGCTACAAGGCCACGCTCGGCGCCGACAGCGTGCCCTGCAGCTATGAGGACCTGGCAGCGGCCGACCATCTGCTCATCGCCGGGTCCAACACGGCGTGGGCACACCCCATCGTGTTTCGCCGCATCGAGGACGCGAAGAAGGCCAACCCGGCGCTGACGATCACCGTCGTTGATCCGCGCCGCACCGAAACGGCCGAGTTTGCCGATTTGCACCTGCAGATTGCGCCGGGTTCGGATCTGCTGCTGTACAACGCGATGCTGCACGTGCTGTTGTGGGAGGACCGGGTCGACCGTGATTTCATCCGCGACCACACCCGCGGTTTCGATGCACTGCGCAGCCAACTTGCCGAGTGCTCGCCCGGTAACGTTGCGACGGCCTGTGGCGTGCCGGCAGAGCGCATCGTCGAGGCGGCGAGGCGCTTTGGCCAATCCAAGGCGGCCTTGTCGCTGTGGTGCCAGGGCCTCAACCAGTCGCATCACGGCACCGCCAATAACGCAGCGCTGATTCATCTGCATCTGGCAACCGGCCAGATCGGCCGTCCCGGGGCAGGGCCGTTCTCGCTCACCGGCCAGCCCAACGCGATGGGCGGGCGCGAAGTGGGGGCGATGGCCAACCTGCTGCCGGGCCACCGGGATCTGGCCAATCCTGCACATCGCGATGAACTCGCCCGCGCTTGGGGCGTGCCCGCCTTGCCCGAGCGTCCGGGCTTGACCGCAGTTGAGTTGTTCGACGCCGTGGGCGACGGCCGCGTCAAGGCGGTGTGGATCGCCTGTACCAATCCCGCCCATTCGCTGCCGGATCAGGCTCGGGTGCATGCGGCCTTGCAGGCAGCCGAATTCGTCGTCGTGCAGGAGGCCTATGCCGATACCGAGACCGCCGCCTTTGCCGATCTGCTGCTGCCCGCCACGACTTGGGGCGAGAAGACCGGTACGGTGACCAATTCCGAGCGCCGCGTGTCGCGCCTGGCCGCTGCGGTGCCGGCACCGGGCGAGGCGCGACCGGACTGGGCGATTGCGGCCGACTTTGCGCAGCGTTTGCAGCAGCGCCTCGGCGGGGAGGGCGAGGCTGCTGGCGCGGCCTTCGTCTGGCCGGACGAGGCCGCGGTGTTCGCCGAACATGTTGCCCTGACTGCCGGGCGCGACTGCGACATGAGCGGGCTGTCGCACGCTGTGCTCGATGCGCAGGGGCCGCAGCAATGGCCTTTTCCGCTCGGCGCCGAGGCCGGAACGGTGCGGCTGTTTGCGGATGGCATCTTCCCCACCGAGGATGGCCGTGCGCGTTTCGCGCCTGTCGCCTTCCCGACACGTCATGCACTGCTGCCGGAGCCGATCGATGCGCGTCGCCCGCTGGTGTTGCTGACGGGCCGCTTGCGTGACCAGTGGCATGGCATGAGCCGCACGGGTAAGGCGCCGGTGCTGTGGGGGCACACGCCGCGCGCCGAGGTCGCGCTGAATCCGGTCGATCTGGTGCGTCGTGGGCTGAAGGTCGGACAACTGGTCAAGCTGGCAAGCCGGCGTGGCGAAACGGTGTTGCCGCTGTCCGCCGACGACGGTGTTGCGCCGGGGCAGGCCTGGCTGCCGATGCACTGGGGCGTCGGCACGCTGGCGCAGGCCGGCGCCAACGCGCTGACCGTCGCGCTGACTGACCCGGTGTCGAAGCAGCCCGCGCTGAAGCAGGCCGCGGTGTCGATCCAGCCTTACGTGCCGGGCTGGCAGGCGGCGTGGGCAGTGTGCGCGCAGGATGCTGCGCAGGCAGCACAGTTGCGCCATACTTTGCAGCCACTGCTGGCAGACTTCGATCATGCGGCGATCAGCGTGGCGGGGCGGGAGCGTGTCGTCGTCCAGTTGCGGTTGGCCCATTCGATGGCCGCGGAGGATGCGTTGCTTGAACGGATCGACCGCATTCTCGGTTGCGGTGCCGACCAGGCACTGCTCGCCTTTGCCGATGTGCGGCGTGGCATCGTCAAGCGCGCACGGGTTGAGGGTGGCCAGGTGCTGGCGTTGCGATTCGCGGGTGAGGTTGCGGCGCTGGACTGGCTGTCAGCGCTGATGATGTCCGGTGATCCGCTCGGTGCGCGGCGTCCCTGGCTGTTTGCTCCGCTTGCGAAGCCGCCGCTTGGCGCAGAGATCGAAGATGTCGCGGCGGGGCGCATCGTGTGCAGTTGCCACGGTGTCAGCGCGGGTCCTATCGAGTCGGCCCTGGCGGCGGGCGCAAGTCTCGGCGAGGTGCAGGAACGGCTGAAATGTGGCACGTCCTGTGGGTCCTGCCTACCTGCATTGCGGCGTATGGCCGCGCGTGTGCAGGCGGTGTGATCGGGCGGCGTTTCGCGTTGTGGCGCTGTTGAGCGCTGAGTTGCGCGTGGTGGAGTGAAGGCCCAATCGCGCTACCATCGGCACATGAATCCTCTTCATCCACGATCCGAGCCCACCCGCTGGACTGGCTATGCTTGGGCGGTGCTGGTCGTTCTGGCGGTGGCCTTGCTGGGGGCGCCGTTACTGGGTCATCTGGATCTTGCAAACATCGCCATGCTGTTCCCGCTTGCCGTCTTGTACGCCGCGGTTCGGCTCGGACGTGGGCCGTCCGTGTTGGCGGCGCTGGTGTCGGTTGCGCTGTTCGACTTCTTTTTTGTCAAGCCGCACTTCACGCTGGCTATCGAAGACCTCCAGTATCTGCTGACACTGGCCGTGCTGATGGTTGTGGCGCTGACGACGGCCGAGCTTGTCGCCCGTCTGCGACGCGAGCGCGACACCGCCGAGGCGCGTGCCGAGGAGGCGGCGCGTGCGCGGCTTGCCGTTGAGTCCGAGCGGCTGCGAAATACCCTTTTGGCATCGCTGTCGCATGATCTACGGTCGCCGCTCACCGCGCTTGCAGGCTTGGCCGAATCCTTGCCGCTGGCAGGACCGCCCTTGCCGCCGGCGCAGGCTGAATTGGCCGAGGCCATTCGCCGCGAGGCCATGCGTACTCACGCGCTTGCGCGTGATCTGCTGGACCTGGCACGGTTGCAGTCGGACACCGTGCGTCTGGCACGGGAATGGATGCCGGTCGATGAATTGGTGGCGACAGCGGTGCAGGCGCGGGAGCATGGGCTGAATGATCACCGCCTTGTCATCGCGCTCGAGCCCGGACTGCCGCTGGTGCATGTCGACCCGGTATTGATGGAGCGCGTGCTGTGCAACCTGCTCGACAACGCGGTCGCGCATACGCCGGTGGGTGGCACCCTCACCGTGGTGGCGCGGAGCGATGCTGCCCCGTCTGGGGAAATGCCGGCGCGACTCACGATTGCCGTCTCGGATACCGGCGGGGGGCTGCCGCCAGGGCGTGAGCAGGCGATTTTCGAGCGTTTCGTGCGGGGTGCGGACGGCTTTCAGGTGGGCGTCAAGGATGCGGAAGACATGGGAACCGGGCTCGGACTCGCCATTGTGCGGGTGATCGTGGAGGCGCATGGCGGTACGGTGACGGCGCGCAACCTGGAGGGCGGCGGTGCCTGCTTCACGCTCGAAGTGCCGCTTGAGCCTCAGCCCGTGCTGCCGGAGGTGCCATGAGGATGGCACAGCGTCCGGTTCCGGTGGTCGTGCTGGTGGAGGATGAAGATGGAATCCGCCGCTTCGTGCGGGCGGCACTGGAGTCCGAAGGCTGCACCGTATTCGAGGCCGAAACGCTGGCGCGTGGTCGGATCGCGGTATCCGTGCGTCGACCAGACCTGGTGGTCCTCGATCTCGGCCTTCCCGATGGCGATGGCTTGGCCTTGCTGGCCGAGTTGCGGTCCTGGAGCACTGTGCCGGTGCTGGTGCTCTCGGCCCGGAGTGATGAGTCCGATAAGGTCGGTGCGCTCGATGCCGGTGCGGACGACTACCTGAGCAAACCTTTTGGCCTGGCTGAGTTGCTGGCGCGCGTCCGTGCCCTGATGCGACGTAGCCAGCGTGCACCCGAGGGTGAAACAGTGGTTTTCGGTATGGTCGTCGTCGATCTGGTGCGCCGGAGCGTTACACGCGACGGTGCCGAGGTGCATCTGACGCCGACCGAGTTCCGGCTGCTTGCGTTGCTGTTGCAGGCGGACGGGCGGGTGCTGACTCAGCGTCAGTTACTGGTTGGCGTGTGGGGACCGAATCATGTCGAGCATGCGCACTACCTGCGTGTCTACATGGCCGGATTGCGACGCAAGCTCGAGGCAGACCCGGCGCGCCCCCGCCATATCGTGACCGAGTCCGGGGTGGGCTACCGCCTGCAGCGCTGAGCGCTGTTTCAGATCAGCAATTGCGTACCCAGCTCCACCACGCGGTTGGAGGGAATGTGGAAGAAGTCGGTGGCACTGGTCGCATTCTTCGACATCAGGGCAAACAGCATGTTGCGCCAGCGTGCGATTCGCCGCCGGTTCAGCTTCGGGATGACCGATTCGCGCGACAGGTAAAAGGTCGTTTCCATCATGTCGAAGTCCTCGCCGAAGCGGCGACACCAGGCGAGGGCGCGCGGGATGTCGGGGTCTTCCATGAAGCCGTAGCGCACGATGATGCGGATGAAGCCGCCTTTCAGGTGGTGCAGGTACAGGCGATCCGTTTCCGCGACATAAGGCGTGTCGGCGGTGTGCACCGTGAGTAGCACGACGCGCTCGTGCAGCACCTGGTTGTGCTTGAGGTTGTGCAGCAGCGCCGCCGGGACGCCCTCACGGGAGCTGGTCATGAAGATCGCCGTGCCCTTCACGCGGTGAACGTCGTCGATCATGTCGAGGAAGACGTCCAGTGGCAGGCCTTGGCGGGTGATCTCCTCCATCACCATGCACCGTCCGTGGCGCCAGGTCGTCAGCAGCGTGAAGCTCGCCATGCCGACGACGAGTGGAAACCAGCCGCCTTGCGGGATCTTGATGGCATTGGCGGCGAAGAAGGCCAGGTCGACCGCGATCAGTCCGCCGACCAGTGCGGCGACCAGCATGATGTTCCAGCGCCAGAGCAGCACCATGACGAAGGCGATCAGCACGGTGTCGATCAGCATCGTGCCGGTGACGGCGATGCCGTAGGCGGCTGCGAGGTTCGATGAGCTCCCGAACCCGACCACCAGCGCGGTCACTGCAAGATAAAGCGTCCAGTTGGTAAATGGCACGTAGATCTGTCCCTGTTCGTGGCCAGAGGTGTGGACGATCAACATGCGCGGCAACAGGCCCATCTGTACTGCCTGGCGGGCCACCGAGAAAGCGCCCGAGATGACCGCCTGCGATGCGATCACGCTCGCGAGGGTGGCCAGCAGCAGGAGCGGTGCCAAGGCCCACGCCGGGCCGAGGTGGAAGAACGGGCTTTCGATGGCTGTCGTGTCGTGCAGCAGCAGTGCGCCCTGGCCGAAGTAGTTGAGTACGAGGGCCGGCATCACGAAGCCGAACCAGGCCAGTCGGATTGGCAGAGGACCGAAGTGGCCCATGTCGGTGTACAGCGCTTCGCCACCGGTCACGGCGAGCACCACCGACCCCAGGGCAAGAAAGGCCAGTCCGGGGTGCTCGACGATGAAGCGGACTGCATAGCCAGGGTTGAGTGCGGCCAGCACATCCGGATGGCGTGCGATCTCGACGATGCCAAGGATGGCGAGCACGGAGAACCAGCACAGCATCACCGGTCCGAAGAAGAGCCCGACCGTACCCGTGCCGCGGCGCTGGATCACGAACAGCGCGGTCAGGATCGTCAGCGTCGCCGGCAGCACGTATTCGTCCAGATCCGGCGCCAGAATGCCGAGGCCTTCGACCGCCGAGAGTACCGAGATGGCTGGGGTGATCATGCTGTCGCCGAAGAACAGCGCCGCAGCGAAGATGCCGAGCATCGAAACCATCCAGGCCAGACGGTGGTTGCGCGCGCGTTCGAGCAACAGTGAAAGCAACGCCAGCGAGCCGCCCTCGCCGTGATTGTCGGCACGCATGATGATCAGCACGTACTTCAGCGTGACCAGCAGCATGATCGACCAGAACACCATCGACAGCACGCCGAGCACATTGTCAGGGGTGACGGCGATGGGGTGGTGGCCGTTGAAGATTTCCTTCAGCGCATACAGCGGACTGGTGCCGATGTCGCCGAAGACGACGCCGACGGCACCGAGGGTGAGGGTGGGGAGAGCCTGACGAGTCTGCATGTGCGTCATCCTTGCGTCGTGACGACCGGCCTGCTGCGATGATTTTGGCACTGGGTGAAGTGCCTGATCGTGCGATGCAGCAATCTGGAGAGCAGCGAATGCTAGGCGTCCCCGTGTTAAAACGGCGTAAAGATTTTGCGTTGCGGCAGATTGCGTCCGAGGTGGCGTCGGGCGCGGGATTCAGAGCATGGCCAGGTAGTCCTGCCATGTCTCGATGGGCGAGGGCTTGCCGAACAGATAGCCCTGGTAGAACTCGCAGCCATGCAGGCGCAGGAATTCGCGTTGTGCGGGGGTCTCGACGCCCTCCGCAATGGCTTCCAGGCCCAGCGCGTGGCTCATCGACAGAATGGCGAGCACGATGGTTTCGCTGCCTTCGTCTTCGGTCATGTCGCGGATGAACGACTGGTCGATCTTGAGTTGGGCAAAGGGCAGGCGCTTCAGGTAAGACAGTGATGAATAACCGGTGCCGAAGTCGTCGAGTGCGAACTGGATGCCGAGCGCACGCAACTGGTTCATGCGTGCCACCGTCTCGTCGAGGTCGCCCAGGATGACGCTTTCGGTCAGTTCGAGTTTGAGCCGGCTGGGGTCGATGCCTGCGCTTTCGAGCGTGCGGTGCACGATGGCGACAAAATCTGCCTGGTGGAATTGCCGCGCGCTGACATTGACCGCGATCGACAGATGGCGTGTCGCGGGCACTTCCTGCCATTGCGCGATCTGTTCGCAGGCGGTGGTGAGCACCCATTGGCCGAGCTGCACGATCAGGCCCGTGTCCTCGGCCAGCGGGATGAATTGAGCGGGCGAGATCATCGTGCCGTCTGCACGGCGCCAGCGGATCAGGGCTTCCGCGCCGGCGAGTCGGCCGTGGCGATCGACCTGGGGCTGGTAAAACAGGCGGAAACCGTTGGATTTCAGTGCTTCGCGCAGGCCGACTTCCATCCGCGCATGTGCATCGACCACCGCCTGCATTTCCGGATTGAAGAAGCGGACCGCGTTGCGGCCTTCTTCCTTGGCTTTGTAGAGCGCGACTTCTGCCTGCTTCAGCAGTATGTCGGGTGCGGCAGCCTTGCCATGGAACAGGCTGATGCCGATGCTCAGTGTGGCGTAGTGGGGTTCGTCGCCGTTCTCGCCCAGCGGGTAGGGCGCTTCCAGATCGCGATGCAGTTTCTTGGCGATCAGTTCGGCGTGTGCGATGGCATCGGTCTGGTTGTCGCCGATGTTCTCTACGACGATTGCGAAGTCGTCGTCGCCGTGACGAGCGACTGTGTCGTCGTCACGCACGGCGGCATGCAGGCGGTTGCCGATCTCCCGGAGTAGCTGGTCCCCGGTGGTGTGGCCGCGGGAGTCATTGAGCTGCTGGAAGCGATCGACATCGAGCAACATCAGCATGCCCCAGGTTTCGCTGCGGCCACTGCCGCGGATGGCTTGCTGCAGGCGGTCGCGCAGCAGGGCGCGGTTGGGCAGCCCGGTCAGCGCGTCGTAATAGGCCAGGCGGTGAAGCAGGGCTTCGGACTGTTTGCGCTGGGTGATGTCCTCCTTGACCGCGACGTAATGCGTGATGACACCGTCGGGCTGCTTGATCGGCGCGATCGTGGCCAGTTCGAGATAGCCTGCGCCGTCCTTGCGCGTATTGTGGAATTCGCCGCGCCAGACTTCGCCGCGCGAAAGTGTCGCCCACAGTTCGTCGTAGGTTTCCTTGGGCGTGAGGCCGGTGTTGAGGATGCGGGGATTGCGCCCGATGACCTCGTCGCGCGAATACCCGGTGATACGCACGAAAGCGTCATTGACGTACTCGATACGGGCGTCGGTGTCGGTGATGACGATGCATTCCGGACTTTGTTCGATGGCCATCGACAGTCGCCGAAGTTCGGCATCGCGCCGTTCGATTTCCGCTGCCATGTTGTCGATGCCGGCCGTCACTTCGGCCAGTTCGCGCACTGCCGCCGTGTGGCCGACGCGGGTGCCGGGACTGCCGGCCGCGATGCGGGCGACCGCGTCGCGGACACGGATGGCCCACACTTCGATCAACTGGTAGATGTAGAGCCGAGCGACCAGGGCCGACAGGATGGCCACGGTCGCGAGCAGGGCGAGATGAATCTGGAAGCGGCGGTCAACCGCGTCCAGCGATTTTTCGAGTGGCGCACCGATCGCGATCAGCCCGCTGTCCGGGGCAAAACCGGGTGCGGCGACGCCGTACAGCCGCCGCTTGCCGTCGAGCCCGAACAGTTCCGTGATTCCCTTGCCTGCGTTCAGAGCCTGGCGCAGAACGGCCAGTTCGTTCGGGGCGATGACGTGATCGCGCCATTGGTCTGGATCAGGGTGATGGGACAGGATCTTGCCGCTCATGTCGATCAGACTGGCTTCCCAGCCCTGCGGAAGCTTGAAATCGTCGATCAGGCGATCCACCCAGCCGAGCGAGATCGATGCGAAGAGGACGCCTCGTACTTCACCCTGCGGGCCCGTCAGCGGATAGCCGAATACCATGCCGGGCTTGCCCGAGACTCGGCCGACGATCAACTCGCCGTAGGTGATACCGCCGCCGCGCAGGCCGCTCTGGAACCAGGCGCGATCCGACACATTGACTTGCCGGTTTGCCGGCTGCGCGCTGCAGAACACGTTGCCATCGGGAAGCGCCGCACCGATGTTGGCGAAATCGCCCAGCGAGATCAGCAGGCGCTGGGCGATTTCTTCACAACTCGTGCTGTCGAGTGACTGCAGGTCGTTCGAGCGCGCCATGATCCGCAGCACGAGTTCGACCCGTTGGTGTGCGCCGAAGGCTTCGCGGCGGGCCGAGGTCAGGTGCTGCGCGACGTCTTCATGCG